>ERZ778028.384-NODE-384-length-97165-cov-9.241664_pt1 | contig 97165 bp, 88 predicted proteins | sample MGYA00375758_ERZ778028 | MGnify/ENA primary metagenome ERZ778028 (study PRJEB29350, sample SAMN05389828) | bioreactor metagenome | isolation source: Thiocyanate bioreactor | place: South Africa: University of Cape Town | collected 2014-03-17 ...
AGATCTCGACGCGGTGGCCGTCGGGGTCGCGCAGGTACAGGTAGAACGCGTTGGACACCCCGTGGCGCCCGGGTCCGCGCTCGATCGCGTCGGACATCCGCAGCGCGCCGAGCTTGTCGCAGATGGCGATGATGTTGTGCTTCTCGTGCGTGGCGAACGCGAGGTGGTGCATCCGCGGGCCGTCGCCGCCGGTCATCGCGGTGTCGTGCACGGTGGGCTTGCGCCGCATCCAGGCGGCGTAGACCACGCCGTCGGCGTCCTCGATGTCCTCCGTGGTGCGGAATCCGAGGTCCTCCATGAACCTGGTGGCGCGGGGCACGTCCGGGGTGACCTGGTTGAAGTGGTCGAGGCGCACCAGCGCGCCGGGCGTGTAGAGGTCGTAGCGCCAGGCGAGCCGCTCGACGTGCTGCACGTCGTGGAAGTACTCCACCGGGAAGCCGAGCGGGTCGACGACGCGGACCGAGTCCCCGATCCCTCGGACGAAGCCGTCGCGTCGGCGTCGCACGTCGCAGCCGAGCTCGCGGTAGTAGGCCTCGGCGCGGTCGAGGTCCTCCGGTGCGCGCACCCGGTAGGCGAACGCGGCGACCGCGGCGACCGGCCCCTGCCGGAGCACCAGATTGTGGTGGATGAACTCCTCGAACGTCCGCAGATGGATGGCATCGGCCGTCTCCTCGGTCACGATGAGGCCGAGCACGTCGACGTAGAACTCGCGCGAGCGCGCGAGGTCGGTGACGACGATCTCCATGTACGCGCAGCGCAGGATGTCCGGTGCGGGCGCGGCCGGCGTCGGGATCGCGTTCGGGAGGTTCTGGAGCTTCTCGAGCACGGACATGGCGTCAGTCCACCTTCTTGAACGAGGTCGCGGCATCGGGGCCCTTCCCGAAGCGCGGCGAGTGGGATTGGTCGAGCGTGATGTGCACCGCCTGCTGGTCGGTGTAGAAGTCGATCGAGCGGGTGCCGCCCTCGTGGCCGAGCCCGGAGGCCTTGACGCCGCCGAAGGGCGTACGCAGGTCGCGGACGTTGTTGGAGTTCAGCCACACCATGCCGGCCTCCAGCGCCTGGGCGAAGTTGTGCGCCCGCCTCAGGTCGGTCGTCCAGACGTAGGCGGCGAGGCCGTACTTCGTGCCGTTCGCCAGCCGCAGCGCCTCCGCGTCGTCCTCGAACGGCGTGATCGCGACGACCGGGCCGAAGATCTCCTCCTGGAAGATCCGCGCGGTCGGCGGGACGTCGGCGAACGCGGTCGGCGCGACCCAGTTCCCCTCCGGGCCGAAGCCGTCCGGCCGGCCGCCCCCGGCGATCAGCCGGGCCTCGGTCCGGCCGATCTCGACGTAGGACATGACCTTCGCGTAGTGCTCGGGGTGGACGAGCGCGCCGACCTCGGTCGCCGGGTCGTGCGGGTCGCCGACGACGATGTTGCCGGCCCGCTCGGCGTAGGCGGCCACGAAGTCGTCGTAGACGCCGCGCTGCACGAGGATCCTGCTGCCGGCGGTGCACCGCTCGCCGTTCAGCGAGTACACGCCGAACACCGTCGCGTCGAGCGCCGCCTCGAGGTCGGCGTCGTCGAACACCACCGCGGGCGACTTCCCGCCGAGCTCCATCGAGAGGCCCTTGAGGTGCGGCGCCGCGTTGGCGAAGATGATCTGCCCGGTCCGGCTCTCCCCCGTGAAGCTGATCAGCGGGACGTCGGGGTGCTTGACGAGCGCGTCGCCGGCCTCCTCGCCGAGGCCGTTGACGAGGTTGAACACCCCGTCCGGCACGCCCGCCTCCTGGAAGATCTCCGCCCAGAGCGTCGCCGAGAGCGGCGTGAACTCTGCGGGCTTGAGCACGACGGTGTTCCCGGTCGCCAGCGCCGGGGCGAGCTTCCAGGACTCGAGCATGAACGGCGTGTTCCACGGGGTGATGAGCCCGGCGACGCCCTTCGGCTTGCGGTTGACGTAATTGATCTGACGCCCGGGCACCTTGAACGCGTCGTCGACCTGGGCGACGATCAGGTCGGCGAAGAAGCGGAAGTTCTCCGCGGAGCGCTGCGCCTGGCCGAGCGCCTGGGTGATCGGCAGGCCCGTGTCCCAGGTCTCCAGCTCGGCGAGCTGGCGGTCGCGCGACTCGACCAGGTCGGCGACCCGGTGCAGGACCCGCGAGCGCTGACGCGGCAGCAGCCTCGGCCACGGGCCATCATGGAACGCCCGGCCGGCCGCGGCGACGGCCCGGTCGACGTCGGCCGCCTTGCCGGCCGCGGCCCGTACGTAGACCTCGTTCGTGACGGGGTTGAGCACGTCGAACGAGTCCCCGTCGAGCGAGTCGACGAACTCCCCGTCGATGTAGTGCAGGATGCGGGCGGGCACGCCCGCCGGGACGTCGGTCATGGGTTCCTCGCGTTGGGGTTCAGTCGTGGTCCGGCGTCGGGGCGCGATGCGCGTGCTGCTCGCGATGCGCGAGCACGGCGCGCAGCGTCGCGAGCCGGTGCTCGCGCGCGGCTCGTTCGATCTCCGCGGCGTCGGCGCCCTGCTCGATGAGGCGCAGGATCGCATCGTGCTCGTCGACCGCGTCGGGGGCGCGCTCCGGGACGAAGGAGAACGAGGACTCGCGCAGCATGCTCATCCGCTCCCAGCCGCGGTGGACGAGGTCGAGGATGTGCGGGTTCGGACAGGCCTCGAACAGCACCGCGTGGAACTCGAGGTTGAGCCGGGTGTAGGCGATCGGGTCGAAGTCGGCCAGGCTCCGGCGCAGCCGCTCGTTGATCTCACGGGCGCGGGCGAGCTGCTCGGGGACGAGCGCCGGCGCGGCGGCCGCCGTGGCGTAGCCCTCGATGACGGCGAGCGTCTCCATGGTGTGGAGGTACTCGACCGGGTCGAGCAGCGCGACCTGCGCGCCGACGTTCCGCTCGTACTCGACCAGGCCCTCCGCCTCGAGGCGTCGGATCGCCTCGCGCACCGGGACCACGCTCATGTCGAGCTCGCCGGCCAGCCGGTCGAGCACCAGCCGGTAGCCGGGACTGAACCGGCCGTCCTCGATCCGCGCCCGGATGTGGCGGTAGGCCTGCTCGGACTTGCTCGGCGCCAGGGTCCCGATGGTCATGTCCGCCCCGTCTCCTCCAGGTACCGCGCCCGCTGCTCGGCGTTCGGCGGGAACATCCCGTCGACCGACGCCCCGTTCGCCACCTGCTCGGCGACCCAGCCGTCCTCGGCCTCCTGCGCCGCCGCCTCGGCGGCCACCTCGGCGACGATCGCCGCGGGGATCACGATGACCCCGTCGTCGTCGCCGACGATGACGTCGCCCGGCACCACGGCCGCGCCGCCGCAGGCGATCACGACGTCCGTCTCCCAGGGCACGTGGCGGCGGCCGAGCACGGCCGGATGCGGGCCCTGGCTGAAGACCGGCAGGATGCCCTGGACCGGCTCCCAGTCGCGGACCGCGCCGTCGGTGACGATGCCCGCCGCGCCGCGAACCCTCGCCCGGGTCGCGAGGACGTCCCCCACGGTGCCGGCATCGCGCACGCCGCGGGCGTCGACGACGAGCACCTCCCCGGCCTCCACAGTGTCGAAGGCGCGCTTCTGCGCGTTGTACCCCCCGCCGTGGCTGGCGAACAGGTCGGGACGGAACGGAACGAACCGGAGCGTGCGCGCCGGCCCGACGATCCGCACGCCCGGCTGGTTCGTCGTGACCCCGTCGATGAAGACGTCGACGTGGCCGCGTTTGCGCAGCGCGCTGCTCAGCGTGGAGACGGGCGTGGCCTGCAGCAGCGCGCGGAGCTCCGGAGGGATGGCAGCGGACGTCATCGCCCCGCCTCCCGCTCGGGCAGGATCGCGATGACGTCGGCCTGCAGCAGCGCGCCCTCGTCGAGCTCCGCCTTGACGACGTGGCGCGCCGGGCGGGACTCCGGGTCGGGGAACATCGCGACCCACTCCCGGTTGATCTCGTCGCGGTCGCGGTAGCGCTCGACCCAGAGCGTGATCTTGACGATGTCGTCGGTCGAGCCGCCGGCCGCGCGCATGAGCTCGGCGATGCGCTCGAACACGATCCGGGCCTGCTCGCCGAGCGACTGGGGGAACCGGCGGGTCTCGAGGTCCCGGCCGGTCAGCGCACCGGAGTACAGGTGGCGGCCGATCCGGCTCGCGACGGGGACGGGGTTGACATGCGAGAACCCGTCGGTGCTGATAGAGACGCGCTCAGCCATATCTGAAATCGTATATGATCATCGTCGCAGGTCAAACCCGGAACGGATCGAGCCGCCGTCCGGCCGAGCGGCTCAGTAGGAGGCCCGCGCTCCCCCGCCGCCGATGAAGCGGTCGGCGAGCGCCTCGCTCCCCCGCGCGAGCAGCGCGACGTCCGCGCCGACGAAGACGAACTGCGCCCCAGCCGCGGCGTAGCGCTCCGCCATCGCCGGCGCGAAGGCGTTGACCCCGACCGGGACGTCGGCCTCCCGCGCCAGCTCGATGACCGACTCGACGGCCGCGACGACGTCCGGATGGTCCTGCTGGCCGATCACCCCCATCGAGGCGGCCAGGTCGCTCGGACCGACGAACACCGCGTCGACGCCGTCGACCGCGAGGATCGCGGCCGCGTGCTGCACGGCGGTCCTGGACTCGATCTGCACGGTCAATGACACCGTCTCCGCCGCCCGGTCGAGATAGCCCTCGACCCGGTTCCATCGGGCGCCGCGCGCGAGCGCGCTGCCGACCCCGCGGATGCCGCGCGGCGGGTAGTGCATCGCGCGGACGGCCGCCTCGGCCTGTTCGGGGGTGTCGACCATGGGCACGATGACGTTCTGCGCACCGAGATCGAGGAACTGCTTGATGTGCGCGGGATCGCCCACCGGCACGCGCACGACCGGGGTGACGGGATAGGCGGCGACCACCTGGAGCTGGGTCTGGATCGACTGGAGCGTGTTCGCCGAGTGCTCGCCGTCGATGAAGACGAGGTCGAGGCCGCTGCCGGCGACGATCTCGGCCGCGACCGGGCTGCCGCTGACGACCCATGCGCCGTAGAGGGTGCGGTCCGAGGCGGCGATCCGCTCGGGCAGCGTCGGCGGAAGGCTCAGACGAATCGGCACGTGATCTCCCCCAGGGGTCCGTAGTCGGCGCGGATCTCGTCGCCGCGGTGCACCCACATCGGGCGCGTGAACGAGCCGGCGAGGATGAGCTCGCCGGCCTCCAGCGCCGTCCCGTGCGCGCCGAGCTTGTCGGCGAGCCACGCCACGCCGCGGGCGGGGTGGCCGAGCACGCCGGCGGCGACCCCGGTCTCCTCGACCTCGCCGTTGCGCGTGAGGACGCCCGCGACCCAGGGCAGGTCGACCTCGGTCGCGGCGAACCGACCGTCGCCGACGACGACGGCGCCGAGGGCGGCGTTGTCCGAGATCGTGTCGACGACGGTGCGGCCCTCCAGCTCGAGGTGCGAGTCGAGCACCTCCAGCGCCGGGGTGACGTACTCGGTCGCGGCGATCACGTCCTCGATCGTCGCGCCGGGCCGGACCGCGTCGCGGAGGACGAACGCGAGCTCGACCTCGATCCGCACGTTCGAGAAGGCGTCGAAGGGGATCTCGGCACCGGAGGCGAGCACCTGGTCGTCGAAGATGACGCCGTAGTCGGGCTCGTCGATGCCGGTCGCCTGCTGCATGGCCCTGGAGGTGAGCCCGATCTTGTGGCCGACGACCGTCTGCCCGGCCTCGATCCGGCGGCGCGCCCACTCGGCCTGGACCGCGTAGGAGTCCTCGACGGCCATCTCGGGGTAGCGCGCGGTGAGCCGCGGCAGCAGCAGCCTCGAGCCACGCGCGGCGATCAGCTCGTCGGCGATCGCGACGATCCGATCCTCGTCCAGCATGCGCGCTCCGATCCTCGACCCGACCGATCAGATCGTATACGATCTTCCGTCGGCGTGGCGGCGCGACGGGGGTCAGCCGTTGACGACCTGCGGGACCGCGACGGCTTTCAGACCATCGACCCCGAACTCGAGCCCGTAGCCGGATGCCTTCACCCCGCCGAACGGGATACGCGGGTCGACGCCGCCGTGCGAGTTGATCCACACGGTGCCGGCCTGCAGACGCGCCGCGACCTCACGGGCCCTGGCCCGATCGGAGGACCAGACCGAGGCGCCCAGGCCGGCGTCGAGGGCGTTCGCGTGCGCGAGCGCGTCCTCCAGATCGGCGTAGCGGACGACCGGCAGCGCGGGTCCGAATTGCTCCTCGACGACGAGCGCCGCCGCCGGGTCGATGTCCGCGACGATCGTCGTGGGATAGAAGTACCCGGCGGCGGCGCGATCCGGCTCGCCGCCGAGCACGACGCGCGCGCCGTCCGCCTTGGCCGCCTCGACGAGGCGGTCCACGATGTCGAACTGCATCGCGTTCTGCAGCGGACCCAGGACGTTGGCCTCGTCGGTGCCGACGCCCATCGGCACGCCGGCGGCGAACGCGGCGAGCTCGGCGACGACCTCGTCGTAGATCGAGTCGTGCACGTAGAGGCGCTTGAGCGCGGCGCAGGTCTGACCGGTGTTGATGAACGCGCCCCAGAACAGGCCCTCGGCGATCGCCTTGGGGTCGGCGTCCGCGAGGACGATCCCTGCATCGTTGCCGCCGAGCTCGAGCGTGAGCCTCGGGAGGTTCGCCGCGGTCGACTCGACGATCCGCCTGCCCGTCGCGGTCGAGCCCGTGAACATGATCTTGTCGATCTCCGGGCTCGCGGCAAGGGCAGCGCCGGCCTCGCCCGCCCCGGTGATCGGGACGAGCACACCGGCCGGCAGCACCGAGTCGAGCACGTGGACGAGGGCGAGGCCCGAGAGCGTCGTGTGCTCGCTCGGCTTCGCGACGACGGCGTTGCCCATCCGCAGAGCGGGCGCGATCTGCCAGATCGCGATCATCATCGGCCAATTCCACGGCGTGATCGCGCCGACGACGCCGACGGGGCGGTAGTGCAGCTCGGCGTAGGTCGTGCCGTCGTCGACGACGACCTCCGGCTCGATCGGGGTCTCGGCGGTGGCCCTGAGCCAGGCCGCGCAGGCGCCGACCTCGAACCTCGCGTTCGGGCCGTTCAGCGGCTTGCCCTGCTCCCGGGACAGCAGCAGAGCGAGCGCCTCCGCGTCCGCCTCGATCGCGTCGGCCGCCTCGTGCAGGAGAGCGCGGCGCCGCGCATCCGGAGTCGCCGCCCAACCCGGCTGGGCCGCCTTCGCCGTCGCGATCGCTGCGGCGACGTCCGCCGGATCGCTGTCCGCCACGGCGCCGATCACCTCGCCGGTCGCCGGGTCGCGGACCTCGCGGCCGCCGGGGGTCGTGATCGCGGCGAGCAGCTCGTCATAGGTCAGGCTCATCGTGGTTCCTCGCACCTCGTCGGGGTCGAGCCCAGTGTCGTCCGACGGGCCGTGGTCGGGCGCGGAGTGTGCGTGACCGGAACATCGATGTGCGCGAGCGGCACAATCGGGCCTGGGGGCGCCGCCGAGGCCGGATGTAGCATGAGCCCACGCGACAGGGAGGTACGCGGATGGTCGAAGCCGGCTCGACGATGGACGTCGGCGCCGACTCGATGGAGAGTTGGCAGCGGATCGTCTCGGGCTCGTTCGTCCCGCTCCAGGTGATGAGCGCCGAGCCGGATCGGTTCCGCGCCCGCATGCGCGGCAGGGTCGTCGACGACGTGCTGTTCTCCGAGATCGGCGTCGGACCGCACCGCGTCGACCGCTCCGACCAGCTCATCGCCCGCTCGCCGCAGGCGTTCTACAAGCTCACGCTCCAGCTGAGCGGGACCGGACTGCTCGTGCAGGACGGCAAGGAGGCGGTGCTCCGCCCCGGGGACATCGGGCTGTACGACACGAGCAAGCCGTACACGCTCAGCTTCGACGAGGCGATGCGGGCCGTGGTGGTGATGTTCCCGCATGCGCTGCTCGACGTCGACCCCGACGAGGTCTCCGCGATCACAGCGGTGCGACTCGCCGGCGACAACGGGCTCGCCCGCGCCGTCAGCCCCTTCCTGCGCGAGATCGCCCGGTCGATCCCGGACCTCAACGGCTCAGCCGGCCTGCGGGTCGTGCACACCACGGTCGACGTCATCTCCACGCTGCTGGTGAACGAGATCGTGCGGCTCGCCGACGGCGCCAGGTCCCGCAGCGGCGAGCTGCTGCACGCGGTCTACGACCACATCTCGCGGAACCTCGCCGATCCGGAGCTGGGCCCGCAGTCGATCGCGGAGGCGAACTACATCTCCGCCCGCTATCTGCAGCAGCTCTTCACCAAGCAGGGCACCACCATCTCGGACTGGATCCGCGAGCGCCGGCTCAGCTGCATCCGCCGCGATCTCGGCGATCCCCGGCTCGCGCACCGCTCGATCTCGCAGATCGCGGCAGCCTGGGGCTTCCCGAACGCCGCGCACTTCAGCAAGACGTTCCGGCACGACGCGGGCGAGACCGCGAGCGAGTACCGCGCTCGCGTGCTCGCGGCTCACGCCAGCGGCGTCACCGGATAGTCGATCACCACCGCGCCGCCGGTCGCGTAGTTCGGCACGTCCGCCGCGACCGCGCGGCCGACCTCCGATCCCATCGCGGCGCCGAGGGCCTGCTGATCGGCGAAGTCGGCCTCGAACACGGCGAAGTACGGCGCCTCCGGGCCGCCGACCGCCAGGCTGTAGCGGCAGTCGACCAGGCCGGGCAGCGTCCTCGCGAGCGGCAGATGCGTGGACTCGTAGTAGGTGCGGAACGCCTCGCGATCCGCCGGCTCCGGGTAGAGCACGACGAGCTTGTGCATCTCAGACCACCGCCTTGCGAGCCGCCGACCGTGCGACGGCGCTCGCCACGCGCTCCGGCGTCGCGAGGATGTCCCACTGGCGGTCCGGGAAATTGAAGTTCCAGGTGAACTCGTCGAGCAGCGCCTGGTCCTGGGACATCGCGCCGACGAGCTGCAGCAGGTGCGCGGGCGGCGGCCCCGCCATGAGCGCCGTCCAGTCGAAGGTCGCCTCCACCCGGTCGCGACGGCGCTCGGCGATCTTGCGCATGAGCCGCAGGTCGAAGTTCGGGTCCTCCAGGATCGCATCGCCGACGACCTGCGCCGACGCGCTCGCCGAGTTCGCCCCCTGCCCGACGATCGGGTCGACCGTCGCGTGGCTGTCGCCCACGGCGACCACGAACCGGCCGTTGTCGAGCTGCCGGTAGTCGTTGCGCAGCGCCGGCGTCACGGCCCCCTGGACGAGGTCGTCGGGTCCGGTCAGCGCGAACTCCGCATCGTCCACCCGTTCGAAGGTGCGCGGGTAGTGCTGGCGCAGCGCGTCGAGCACTGCGCGGCGGAACGCCGCCGGATCGTCGTCGTGCCGGATCGAGGCGAGGTGCTCCAGCGCGCCGCCGGGGACGTTCTCGAAGAGCAGTGCCGTCACGTGACCGGCGGCGGAGTAGATGGGGATCTCGAGCAGGTCGCCGCTGCCGGGCGATGCGGCGATCGAGACGCCGTGGGGCTCGCTGCGCGCGATGCCGTGCCATAGGCCGACCTGCAGGCGCCGCAGCGGGCCGTCCGGCTGCGGCTTGTCGGCCCGTCGGCCGAAGACCTCGCCGACCCAGGGCTGCTTCGACCCGACCGCGAGCAGGTCGTGCGCCTCGCTCAGCGGCTCGAGATCGGACGCGTCGACCTCCCGCACGACGAGACGACCCCCGCGGTCCTCGAAGTCGGCCATCAGCCGCGGCAGGTAGATGCGGTAGTCGACGGCTCGCGACGGCCGCTGGAAGCGGCCGATGAACTCGATCGGCTCCGGCAGCCCGAAGTAGTGGAGGTGCGCGTCGTAGCCGAACTCGGCGACCGGCCAGTGATCGACGCCGAGGCGCGCCTCCCGGTCGATCGTCACGGCGTGATGCGCGACGCTGTTCGTCATCCGTCCCGACGCGACCTGCTCGGCCGTCCTGCTCGCATAGACGGTGACGTCCATCCCCGCCTGCACCAGCTGGAGCGCGAGATGCAGTCCTCCGGTCCCTGCCCCGATGATCCCGATCGATGTCATCTTCGACTCCCTCCGCGGCCCGGCACGATGCCGTCGTCGTGGCAGCACCGTAACGGCAGGCCCCGCACCCGTGCCCGGCCCCTCGACCGGTTTGCCGTCGGAGAGACAAGGGGAGTGCGCGCGGAGACAAGTCGGCGAGCGAGACGCCCGGGCGCGCTCAGCCGTCGTGGGCCGCGCGCACTCGAGCCGCGGCGAGGCGCAGCCGCTCGCCGATCTCGGCCGGGGCGTGGACGCTGGCGACGTAGACCACGGCGAGCGCGGCGGCAGGCTGCTGGCGCAGCGCCAGGGGGACGGCGATCGACCGCAGCCCGGGGATCACCTCGTCGTGGCTCTCCGCCCACCCGCGCTCGATGGCGCCGCGCACCGCGGCGGCCAGCTCGGCGTCGGTCTCCCCCGGCCACTCCTCGGGTGGCAGTTGGACGAGGATGGCTTTGCCGGGCGCGCCGACGGACGTCGCGTGGCGCGTGCCGGGGCGCTGCGCGACGGAGACGATGGCGTGCCGCGGCTCGACGGTCACCAGCGTGACGCACTCCGCGCGGTCGAGCACGGCGACGAAGCAGGTCATCGCGAGCTCGTCGGCGACGGCGGTCAGCTCGGGCAGCGCGCTGGCCTGCAGGTCGTGCGAGACGCTCGCCGCGAGCGCCGCGAGTCGAGGCCCGAGGGTCACGCGTCCCGAGCCGTCGCGGACGGCGATGCCATGCTCCTCGAGGGTCCGCAGCAGGCGGTAGACGATCGAGCGATGGAGCCCGAGGACCCCGGCGAGCTCGTCGATCGACAGCGGCGTGCGGGCCTCCGCGAGCACCTCGAGCAGCCGGAGTCCACGGCTCAGCGTCTGCGACCCGCCATCGGGACGGCGGGGACCCTCGGCGGACGAGGGATTGGCGCCTTCGAGCGAGTTCATCGGACCGCCCTTCCCGACGGCTTCACGAGCAGCATTGCGACAACACCTCGACGGACGTACGCTGTGTGCAACATTCGATCATTGTATTCGATTATAGAATAATCTCATCCCGATCCAGGCCGATCCGCTGCCACGACCGAAGGAGTCCGCCAGATGCAGATCCACGTGCGCGGCTACGAATCCGGCGATCCGCGGGTCAGGACGGCCGCGGGGCACGGCATCGACCGGGCCGCGGAGCTGCCGGACCAGATGGACGTCCTGATCGTGGGGACCGGTCCGGCTGCCTCGGTGGTCGCCGCACAGCTCTCGCGCTTCCCGTCGATCGACGTGCGCGCGATCGAGCGCCGGCCGGGCCGGCTCGAGGTCGGGCAGGCGGACGGCATCCAGGCACGGTCGGTCGAGACGTTCCAGGCGTTCGGCTTCGCGACCGAGGTGGTCGACGAGGCCTACCGGAACGTCGAGATGTGCTGGTGGAAGCCGTCCCCCGAGGATCCGTCGAGCATCGTCCGCGTCTCGCGGGCCCCCGACGACGCGACCGGGATCAGCGAGTTCCCGCACATCTACGTCAACCAGTCGCGCATCCTCGACTACTTCCTCCGCGACGCCGAGCGGGCGCCCGGACGGGTCGTGCCGGACTATGGCGTCGAGTTCCTCGACTGCAGGATCGACCCGGACGCCGAGTACGCGATCGCCGCGCGGGTCCGCTACACCGCGGGCCCCCGGACCGGCGAGGAGCGCACCGTCCGCGCGAGGTACCTCGTCGGCGGCGACGGCGCCCGCAGCAGCGTCCGCGCCGCGCTCGGCCACCGGCTGCGCGGCGCGGCCTCGATGCACGCGTGGGGGGTCATGGACGTCATGGCCGTGACCGACTTCCCCGACTTCCAGGTGAAGTGCTCGATCCAGTCGCACGCCGGCAGCATCCTCCTCATCCCCCGCGAGGGCGGGTATCTGTCGCGCATGTACGTCGACCTCGGCGAGACCGACGAGGACGACGTGGGCGCGGTGCGCGACACCCCCATCGAGGCGCTCATCGACCGGGCCAATCGCGTGCTGCATCCCTACTCGCTCGACGTGCGAGCCGTCACCTGGTGGTCGGTGTACGAGGTCGCGCACCGCATCGCCGACGGCTTCGACGACGTGCCCGCTGAGCTCGTCGGCGTGCGGACGCCGCGAGCCTTCATCATGGGCGACGCCTGCCACACGCACTCGGCGAAGGCCGGCCAGGGCATGAACGTCTCGATCCAGGACGGCTTCAACCTCGGATGGAAGCTCGCAGCGGTGCTCGAGGGGCGAGCACCCGAGTCGCTGCTGTCCACCTACGCGGCCGAGCGGAAGGTCATCGCCCAGGACCTCATCGACTTCGACAAGGAGTGGGCCGAGATGATGGCCCGGCCGGTCGACTCCTGGGAGGACCCGAGCGAGCTCGAGCGCTACTACCTCGCGACGATGGAGTTCCCCGCGGGCTTCATGACCCGGTACGCGCCGTCCCAGATCACGCTCGACGCCGAGCACCAGCACCTCGCGACCGGCTATCCGGTCGGCAAGCGATTCAAATCGGCGGAGGTCATCCGGCGCGCCGACAACCGGTGGCGGCACCTCGGCCACCTCCACGAGGCCGACGGCCGGTGGCGGATCTACGTCTTCGCCGACGCCGCCGCGCCCGCCCTCGCCGGCACCCCGGTGGCCGACTTCGCCGAGTGGTGGGCGCAGGACCCGGCCTCCCCGCGAGTCCGGTACACGCCGGGCGACGGCGACGACGACGCGGTGTTCGACACGAAGGTCGTCTACCAGACGCCCTACACCGACTTCGACCCGTCCGAGGTGCCCCTCGCGTTCCAGCCGACGAAGGTCCCGTTCGGCCTCCGCGACACGAACCAGATCTTCGCCACCGGGCACGGTCGCGACATCCATGCCGAGCGGGGCATCTCGAACGACGGCGCGATCGTCGTCGTCCGCCCGGACATGTACGTCGCCGGTGTGCTCCCGCTGACCGCGCGGCAGGAGCTCACCGAGTTCTTCGACCGGCACATGCTCGAGCCGGAGCCGGCCACTCGCGCACCGTTCACCACGTCGATCCACGACCGGATCGAGCTCCGGTTCGCGACATCGGCGGAGCACGGCGTGGCCGACTAGACCAGCCGGCGGGCGAGGGGCCGACCACGACGTCGCGCTCCGAGCCCGACCGTCCGCTGCTCAGGGCCGGTAGCGGCCGAGCCGAGCGGCGAGCCGGACGGCCTCCGGGACGGCGGCGAGGTCGCCGATCGCGGATTCGATGAACGCGCCGACCCGGCGGCAGAACGCGTCGGGCTCGGCCGCGGCGTCGGCGAGCTCGGGGATGACCCGGTCGGCGATGCCGGCGTGGCGCAGCTCGGGGGCGGTGATCCCGAAGGCCTCGGCCATCTCGGGCGCGCGCGCCGGGTCCCGCCACAGGATCGCGGCGCCGCCCTCTGGCGGCAGCGGGGCGAGCCAGCCGTGCCGGGCGACGAGCACGACGTCCGCCGGCAGCGAGGCGAGCGCGCCGCCGCCGGTGCCCTGGCCGAGGATGACCGCGACCGTCGGCGAGCTCAGCTGCACGAGGTCGACCAGGCTGCGGGCGATCTCCCCGGGCAGGCCGCCCTCCTCGGAGGCGCGCGACAGCTCGGCGCCCGGGGTGTCGATGATCGACACCAGCGGCAGGCCGAGATCGCGGGACAGCCGCACGCCGCGCTGGACCTGACGCAGCCCCGCCGGGCCGAACGGCCGCCCCGGCTCGCCGTCCTCGCGGTCGTGGCCGACCACGACGCAGGAGGCGTCGCCGAACCGCGCGAGGGCGAGCAGGATGCCGGCATCCGCCTCGCCCTGGCCGGTGCCGTTCAGCGTCAGCACGGCGCTCGCGGCGACGTCGAGCAGGCGGCGCAGGCCCGGTCGGGCGGGATCGCGGGTCGCGGTGACCGCGGCCCACGCCGCCACCGGGGGCTGCTCGATCTCCGCCGCCTCCGGCCTCGCCGCCGCCGCAGCCGGTCGGCTCGGCACGAGCACGTCGAGCGCGATGGCGACGATCCGCGGCAGCGTCCTCGGCGGCACGACGGCGTCGATCAGACCGTGCGCGTACAGGTGCTCGGCACGCTGCACGCCCTCGGGGAAGGGCTCGCCGCTGATCGCCTCGAAGACGCGCGGCCCGAGGAAGCCGAGCAGGGCGCCGGGCTCGGCGACGGTGACGTGGCCGAGCGAGGCCCAGGAGGACATCACGCCGCCGGTGGTCGGATGGCGCAGGTAGACGAGGTAGGGCAGGCCGAGGGCCTTGTGCCGGGCGATCGCCGCCGAGATGCCGATCATCGCGACGAACGCCGCGGTGCCCTCCTGCATCCGGGTGCCGCCGGAGGCGGGACCGGCGAGCAGCGGCAGCCGCTCGGCGGTCGCGCGCTCGATCGCGGCGACCAGCCGGTGCGCGGCGTCGCGGCCGATCGAGCCGCCGAGGAACGCGAACTCGCTGGCGAGGATCGCGACCCGGTGCCCGCCGACCCGGCCCTCGCCGGTCAGCACCGACTCGTCGGCGCCGGACCGCTCGCGCGCCGCGACGAGCTCCGCCTCGTAGCCGGCGGAGCGCGGCCGGGTCGCCAGCGACTCGTCCCAGCCGACGAAGGTGCCGGAGTCGCAGATCAGCTCGAGCAGCGCGCGGGCGCCGAGGTGCTCGGTCACGCCGGTCCGGCCTCCGCGGCGAGCCACGCCCGGATCGCGTCGCCGTCGGCGCCGTACACCGGCGGGGCGGCGTGGTCGCGGCGCGTGGTCTCGACCTCCGCGCCGCCGTCGGCCTCGAAGAACCGGATCGGCGGCCCGGGCAGCTCGATCGATCCGAGCACGGCGTGGTCGACCTCGACGACGAGCCCCTGCGAGCGCACCTGCGGCGAGGCGTACACCTCGTCCAGCGTGCGCACCACGCCGGCGGGGATGCCGGCCGCGTCCAGCCGCGGCATCAGCTCGTCCGGCGAGTACGCCGCGAACGCCTGCTCGACGAGCGCGATGGTCGCCGCGCGGCCTGCGACCCGCTCCGGGTTGGTCGCGAAGCCCGGCGCGGTCGCGTCCAGGTCGAAGGCCTCGCAGAACCGCTGCCACAGCCCCTCGCTGCCGACGCTGATCTGCACGGCGCCGCCCTTGCAGCGGAACAGGCCGTACGGGGCGATCGAGGGATGGTGGTTGCCGATCGCCCGCGGCACCTCGCCGGCGACCGTGGCACGGGTGCCCTGGAACGCGTGCACCCCGACGATCGAGGACAGCAGCGAGGCGCGCACCACCTGGCCGCGGCCGGTGCCGTGCCGCTCGTGCAGCGCCGCGACGACGCCGAGCGCGCCGTGGATGCCGGCCAGCAGGTCGCCGATCGGCACCCCGGTCTTCTGCGGGTCGTCCGGACCGGAGCCGGTCAGCGACATCAGCCCGCCCTCGCCCTGGGCGATCTGGTCGTAGCCGGCGCGACCGCCCTCGGGTCCGTCGTGCCCGAACCCGGTCAGCGAGAGCACGACCAGCCGGGGGTTGCGCGCCAGCAGCACGTCGCTGCCGAGGCCGAGCCGGTCCATCACGCCGGTGCGGAAGTTCTCCACCAGCACGTCGGCGCGATCCACCAGCGCGAGCAGCACCGCCCGGTCCTCCTGGTCCTTCAGATCCAGGACGATCGACTCCTTGTTCCGGTTGCAGGACAGGAAGTACGTCGACTCGCGCGCGTCCTCGGGGCCGACGAACGGCGGGCCCCATCCCCGAGTGTCGTCCCCGCCGCCGGGGGCCTCGACCTTGATGACGCGCGCGCCGAGGTCGCCGAGCATCATCGCGGCGTGCGGACCGGCGAGCGCCCGGCTCAGGTCGACGACGAGGGCGCCCGCGAGCGGGCCGGAGTGCGTGGTCGGATCAGCCATGACGAGCATTGTTCTCGACGATCGGGGTGCGCAGCACCCCGAGCCGGTCGACCTCGACGGTCACGACGTCGCCGGGACGCAGCAGCCAGGGCGGCGTGCGCGAGTATCCGACGCCGGCGGGGGTGCCGGTGGCGAGCAGGTCGCCGGGGTGCAGGGTCATGGTCCGCGAGAGGAGGGACAGCACCTCGCCGACCTCGTGGACGAGGTCCCGGGTGTCTCCCCGCTGGACGACCTCGCCGTTGACCCGGGTGACGAGCTCGAGGCCGTCCCGGAGGTCGCCGACCTCGTCGGCGGTGACCAGCGGGCCGAGCGGGCCGCTCGCGTCGGCGTTCTTCCCGACCGTCCACTGCGAGGTGGCCTTCTGCGCGCGGCGCGCGGTGAGGTCGTTGAACGTCGAGTACCCGATGACCGCTGCCCTGGCCTCCTCCGGGGTCGCGTCGACGAGCCGCCGGCCGAGGTAGGCGACGACCTCGCCCTCCCAGTCGAGGCCGTCCTCCCCCGCGGGCACCGGCGCCGGTTCGCCGTCGACGGACAGCGACGCCGTCCAGCGGCCGAAGACGGTCGGCAGCTCGGGGTACGGGTCGTCGCGGTAGCTGCCCTCGGCGACGTGCGCGCGGTAGTTGAGCCCGACGCAGAGCACGCGCGCGGCGTCCCGCACCGGCGGGACGAGGACCGGGCCGGCGACCGGCGCCGTCCGCTCGCCGGCCCGCCAGGCGGCCAGCCGTGCCTCGGGATCCGCCCAGAACGCCTCGACCGGCGCGATCGGCCGCGGCCCCTCGGCGGTCTCCTCGGCCACGTGACGGACGCCGTCGGCCGTCCGGATCCCGCAGAGTCTCATCGCGGCTTCCTCCCGATCTCCTCAATATCGCTAAACATACGACACTTTCTGTGGTTGACTGCCCCCATGACGGCCGCACCCGCTCCGCCGATCTCCGGCGGTCTCGTCCCGCCCTCCCACCGCAGCCGGGCCGAGGCCCTCGCCGAGTCGCTCGCCGGCCGGATCCGGACCGCGGCGCTGCGACCCGGCGAGCGCGTCGGGAGCCTCGAGGAGCTGCGCCGATCGACGGGGCTCGGACGCGCCACCGTCAGCGCCGCGGTCGGATTGCTGCGCGAGCGGGGGGTGCTCGTGATCCGGCCTGGCCGCGGCGGCGGGCTCTTCGTCGCGCAGCCGAGCCCGATCGTGCGGCTCCGGCACACCCTGCTGTCGGTCGGCGACGGCGTCGCCGTGGCCGACGCGATCGAGGTCCGCGAGTCGCTCGAGGAGCTCGTCGACCTGGACGCGTCGCGCTACTGCACGAGCGCCGACGGCCGGGAACTGGATCGCTGCCTGGCGGGCATGCGCGCCTCGATCGGCACCCCGTCCGCCTTCATGACCGCGAACTGGGCCCTGCACCGGCGCATCGCCGCCATCGGGCGCAACCGGGCCGCCGCCGGCGTGTACCTGGCGATGCTCGACTTCGTGGTGGAGTCGACGGCCGGCTACACCAGCGACGACCCCGAATGGCCGGACTACGCCGAGGACCGCTGCCGGCGGCACGAGGCGCTCGTCGCCGCGATCGTCGCCGGCGACGAGGCCCGGGTCCGGGCCGCCGTGCGTCGCCACCGAGCCCCCGAGGCCTGAGCCGACCACCGTGAGAAAGCGATGACCATGTCCACCGGCACCTACCACGACTACCTGTTCCCGCACGACGACCCGCGGCTGTCCGGCATCCGCGGCCTCGACCCGTACGCCTACCGGGAGGCGGCGAAGCTCGACGACTTCACGGGCGGGCTGATCCGCAACTGGACGCCGCTCTACCCGGCGCCGTTCGTCGGCATCACCACGGACGGCGCCGTCGTCCCCGGTCTGTTCCCGCTCGAGGAGGTGCCCGCCGACGAGGCGGCGCCGACCGCCGCGATGGTCGCGGCGGCGAACGCGTTCCTCGCCGCGCTCGACCCCGAGCAGACGGCGCGGATCCGCTACCCGATGGACGCCGTGGAGTGGGGGTCCTGGTCGAACCCGGAGTTCATGATCCACGACACCGGCATCCGGCTCGAGTTCCTCCCCGAGGCCGCCCGAGACGCCGCGCTCGCGCTCGTCGAGGCGAGCCTCAGCCGGGTCGGCTACCAGCAGGTGCGCACCATGATGCGGATCAACGGCTGGCTCGGCGAGGTGGTCGACCTGGAGTCCGTGATGAACGAGCTCAGCTACCACTTCGCCCTCTACGGCGAGCCGAGCCCGACCGAGCCCTGGGGCTGGCAGCTGTTCGGCCACCACATGGCGACGAACTGCGTCGTCATCGGCCCGCGGCTCTGCCTGACCCCGACCTTCATGGGCGCCGAGCCGAACGAGATCGACGACGGTCCGTACCGCGGCACCCAGGCCTTCTCCGACCGGATCGCGAAGGCGCGCGCCCTGATCGCCACGCTCGACGACGCCCGGCGCGCCGCCATCCAGGTCTACCCCGACCTCGTCGACAGCCTGCCCGAGGGCCGGGTCGACCCGGGCGACGAGCGGCACCTCGGCGGCGCATTCGAGGACAACCGCGTCGTCCCCCTCGAGGGCGCGTCGGTCGCCGGCTGGAGCGAGGCGTCGCGGGAGGCACTGCTCGCGATGGTCGCCGAGTCGACGAAGCACTACCCCGCGGGGGCGCAGCGCGCCCGCGTCCGGCAGGTCGCCGAGCACCTCGACGAGACCTGGTTCGCCTGGTACGGCGGCTTCGGCGAGGACGACCCGTTCTACTACCGGATCCAGAGCCCGGTCGCGATGTTCGAGCTCGACCACCACTGCGGCGTCTTCCTGAGCAACCGCACGCCGGCGGTCTTCCACATCCACAACGTGGAGCGCACCCCGAACGGGAACGACTACGGGAAGGCCTGGATCGCGCAGCTGCGCGACTGAGGCGGGGACGAGTGGGACCCCGGAGCGGAGGCTCCTCGCCTGACCGGCCCCTCAGCCGCTCGCCCGAGCCGCCCGATCGATCCGGCGGCTGCTGATCGTGCCGACGATCGGCGCGACGACGATCACCGCGAACCAGCTCAGCATGGCCGCGACGCCGCCGACGGTCAGCGCGAGCACGATCGAGCCGAGGAAGACCACGATCGTCGGCAGGAAGTTCCAGACCGTGAGCCAGAACACCCCGGAGTCCACCTCCTCGGAGAGCAGCCCGCGCCGGCGCAGGTAGATCCACTCGGCGAGCTCGGCGAGCTCGAGCAGCCCGACCGCCGCCGCGTACGCGATGACCGCGCTCTCCTCCGGCGCGAACTCGCTGATCAGCGACGTCGGGAACGGCAGCGAGACGACGAAGAACAGCAGCACCAGGTTGACGACGATGAGGCCCGTGTCGTGCCCGCGGACCACGCGGAACCGGCGGTGGTGCCCGATCCAGGAGACGCCGACGATGATGAACGAGAGCGCGAAGGCCACGTACGCCGGCCATTCCTGCTGCAGCACCTGCAGCGCGCTGGTCGAGCCGTCCGGGATGCGCAGGTCGAGCACGAGGAGGGTCATCGCGATCGCGTACACCGCGTCGCTGTAGTAGGCGATCCGGTCGGCGCCCTCGCCCCTGGCGAAGATCCGTCGGTAGCGCCGCTCGACGCCGTCAGGCATGGCTCACGTGCTCCTCGTCGCGGTGGGCGTCGGACTCCAGCTGGAAGGTCGAGTGCTCGATCGACACGGGGAAGTGGCTCGCGACGCAGTCCTGGAGCCGGGTCAGCAGCTCGGGCGCCCGGCCGTCGCGGAAGCACGCGTCGGCGACGACGACGTGCGCCGTGAGCACCGGCAGGTCGCTCGAGATCCGGCCGACGTGCAGGTCGTGCACCGAGCGGACGTCGTCCATCGCCTCCAGGTGCTCCCGGACCGAGCCGAGGTCGAGGTCCCGCGGCGTCACCTCGAGGACGACGCCGAGCGCGTCCCAGAGCAGCCGGATCGCCCGCGGCACGATGAACGCGCCGATCAGGATCGCGGCGATCGAGTCCGCCGCGGCGAAGCCGGTGGTCCAGATCACGATCGCCGCGACGATCACGGCGACCGAGCCGAGCGCGTCGCCGACCACCTCGAGGAACGCGCCGCGCAGGTTCAGCGTGCGGTCTCGGCCGCCGGCGAGCACGGCGATCGCGACGAGGTTGCCCGCCAGGCCGACGACGGCGAAGACCAGCAGCTGGGCCGCCGGGATCTCGGCGCCCTGGCCGATGCGGGCGATCGCCTCGATCACGACGAGCACCGCGACGCCGATCAGCAGCAGCGCCTGCGCGAGCGCCGCGACCACCTCGATGCGACGCAGCCCCCACGTCCGGCGGTCGGTCGGCCGGCTCGCCGATGCGGCGGCCGCGGCGAGCGCGATCCCGAGCCCGGCGGCGTCGGTGACCATGTGCGCCGCGTCGGTGAGCAGCGCGAGCGATCCGGTCAGCCACGCCCCGATGAGCTCCGCGACGAGCACCGCGAGCGTGATGCCGAGCGCGATCCCGAGCCGCGCGGTGCCGGCGGCGGCCCCGTGCACGTGGCCGCCGTGCGCCTCGCGCCCGTGCTGCGCCATGCCCGACACGATACCGGGCGGCATCGCGCCGCGCCCGGTCCGCCCCGCGCGGAGGACGGGATCCGGCTCAGTCCAGCCAGTCGGGGCGCGGCGGGAGGTCCGGGAAGACCCGGAAGACGAGGCCGGAGGCCGGGCGGAGCACGGTCCAGGCGGTGGCCCAGAGCAGCAGGGCGTCAGTGCGCAGACCGCGGCGGTCGAGGTACCACTCCTCGAGCGCGCCCTTGTACGGGGCGATCCGCTCGGCGTAGAAGGCGCGCGGGTCGACGCCCGGCCGGGACAGGTGGCGCTCCTCGTCGCGGAACACCACGGAGCCGATGCCGGTGATGCCGGGGGTGAGCCGCGCGATGGCCGCCTGGGACGACGCCGGGTAGACGTCGAAGTCGACCCGCATCTGCGGGCGGGGGCCGACGAAGCTCATCTGGCCGACGAGCACGTTGACCAGCTGGGGCAGCTCGTTGATCTTCGTGCGACGCAGGAAGCGGCCGAACGGCAGCACCCGCGGGTCGCCGCGGACGGTGAGCGAGCCGGTCCCGAGGTTCGGCGAGTCCTTCAGCATGGTCGCGAACTTGAGGATGCCGAACTCGCGGCCGCCCCGGCCGACGCGCGGCTGGCGGTAGAACACCGCGTGCTCGCCGGTGAGGGCGAGCACGACCATCACCGGCACCAGCAGCCAGCTCAGCAGCAGCAGCGCGACGAGCGCCCCGAGGAGGTCGAGCGCGCGCTTGACGAAGGCGGACACCCTCACATCCTCTGGTCGAGGCCGCGCCCGGTCTCGACGTGCCGGAGGGTCGGCACCAGCCGGCCGAGCGTCTCGACGATCTCGGCCTTCCCCAGCTCCGGCCGCTCGAAGAGCTCGCCGAGCTCGGCGGCCATCGCCCGGATGCCGGCGACGTCGCTCGGCGGCGCGGGCCGGGCGATCCCGATCGCCGCGAACCGGCCCAGGTCCACCGGCTCGTCCGCGGTGTGGAACTCCTCCGCCGCCTTCTCCCCCGAGGTGTCGGTGGCGAAGTAGTGCACCGGCCAGGTGCGGTCCGCGCGCGAGGCCGGCTCGGCCGTCGCGGCGCGGCGCGCCTCCTCCTCGCTCGGGAAGCGCTCCGGCACGTAGCCGAGCTCCTCGAGCAGCGCGTCGGCGATCGCGTCGAAGGCGAGCAGCTCCGAGACCCCGAGCCGGGGGAACGCGATGTCGCCCGGCTCGCCGAGCGCGCACGCCGCCAGGCAGAGCTGACCGCTCTCGGCCGGGCTCACGAAGTAGCGGCGCACGTCCGACGGCGCCGAGAGCGGCTGATGCCTCGCGATCCGCTCCAGGAAGCCGGCCGGCAGCGAGCCGGCGCTGAACGCGACGTTCGCGAACCGCGCCGTCGTCGCCGGCACCAGCCCCTCGGCGGCGTAGGCGAGCACCGCGTCCTCCATGAGCTTCTTCGACGCGCCCATGACGTTCGCCGGGTTCGCGGCCTTGTCCGTCGAGACGCAGAAGAACCGCTCCGCGCCGGAGCGGGCGACGAGGTCGAGCAGGCGGACGCTGGCGAGCACGTTGTTCCGCACCATCGCCTCGATCGAGAAGCGGTCCTTCTCGCTGCGGACGTGCTTGTGCGCCGCGAAGTGCGCGACGACGTCGAACGGCCCCTCCGCGGCGAACAGCCGGGCGAACGTCGGGCTGCCGAAGTCGATCGGGTAGGTCGTGGTGGCCTCCGGGACGTACTGCCCCGCGGTCGAGCGCAGGTCTCGGGTCAGCTCGGTCAGCCCGTTCTCGCTGGTGTCGACGACGACGAGCCGCGCCGGCCGGTACCGCAGCGCCTCGCGCACGAACGCGCCGCCGATCGTCCCGGCGCCGCCGACGACGAGCAGCGAGCGTCCCTCGAGCGCGGCGCGCAGCGCCCCCTCGTGCGCCTCCAGGTCGTCGGCGAACAGGCTGCGCGCGCGCCCAGTCACCCGCCGCGCGATGAAGTCGTCGAGGTCGAAGCCGCGGATCATGGCAGCTCCGCCTCCACCGCCTCCGAGACCGCTGCCACGACCTCGTCGACCTGGGCGTCGGTGAGGCCGTTGTAGACCGGCAGCGTGATCTCGTTCCGGTAGAGGTCGACGGCGACCGGGTAGTCGGCGACCCGGAAGCCGCGCTCGCGGAACAGCGTGAGCATCGGCATCGGCAGGTAGTGCACGTTGACGCCGACCTCGCGCGCCGAGATGCGCTCGATGATGCGGTCGCGCATCGCCTCGTCGGCGCCGGCGATCCGCAGCAGGAAGAGGTGGCGGGACGACTCGCGCCCGTCGACCGAGGTCGGCGGCAGGATCGCCCACGGCTTGCCGGCGAACGCGGCCCGGTAGCGGTCGACGATCCGGAGGCGGTCCGGCAGCAGCTCGGCCTGGTACTTCCGGATCTGGGCGAGGCCGATGGCCGCGTTGACGTCCGGCAGGTTCACCTTGAGGCCGAACTCGACGATGTCGTAGCGCCAGGCGCCCGGCTGGTTCTTCTCGAAGGCCGACTTCGTCTGACCGTTCAGGGCGAGCGCGCGCAGCCCCGCCAGCTCCGCCTCGTCGTCGAACGGCTGAGGCAGGTGCAGGCAGATCGCGCCGCCCTCGCCGGTCGTCACGTTCTTGACCGAGTGCAGGGAGAACACCGTGACGTCGGCGAGGCGGCCGACCGGGACGCCGCGAGCGCTCGCCCCGATTGAGTGCGCCGCGTCGGCGAGCATGAGCGGCCGACCGAGCGCCGCCTGGCGGGCATTGCTCGGACGGAGCATCCCGGCATGCGCCCGCAGCTCGGCGGACAGCGCGTCGTAGTCGGCCGGCAGTCCGCCGACGTCGACCGGGATGACCGCCTTGGTGCGCGGCGTGATCGCGCGGCCGAGCGCCGCGGGGTCCATGCAGAAGTCCTCGCCGACGTCGACCATCACGACGTCGGCGCCGAGGTTCATCGCGCACAGCGCGCTCGCCGCGTAGGTGTAGGCCGGCACGATCACCTCGTCGCCGGGGCCGACGCCCAGCCAGCGCAGCATGAGCATCGCCCCGGAGGTCCAGGAGTTCACGCACAGCACCGGGGTGCCGGTGATCGCGCCGATCTCCGCCTCCAGCTGCCGCACCTTCGGACCCGAGGTGAGCCAGCCGGTGTTCAGCAGCGCGTCGTTCACCTCGGCGACGACGTCGTCGTCGATGAGCGGGCGGGAGAACGGGACGGCCATCCCGTCAAGCGTACTGAGGCGCGCCCGTCGGCTCGCCCGACGCGGCGGCGGGCGCCGGCTCGGCGAACGCCTCGACCGGAGGGCAGGCGCACAGCAGGTTGCGGTCGCCGAACGCGTTGTCGACGCGCCGCACCGGCGGCCAGTACTTGTCCTCGGCGAGCCCGGGGACCGGATGCACCGCCTCGGCGCGCGAGTACGGGTGCGCCCAGTCGTCGGCGACGACCGCGCGGGCGGTGTGCGGCGCGTTCGCCAGCGGGTTGTCGTCGGCGGGCCAGCGGCCGGCGGCGACCGCGTCGGCCTCGCGCCGGATCGCGGCCATCGCGGCTGCGAACCGCTCCAGCTCGGCGGCGTCCTCGGACTCGGTCGGCTCGACCATGAGCGTGCCGGGCACCGGGAAGGACATCGTCGGGGCGTGGAAGCCGTAGTCGATGAGCCGTTTCGCGACGTCGTCGACCGTGACGCCGGTCGCCTCCCGCAGCGGCCGCAGGTCGAGGATGCACTCGTGCGCGACGAGGCCGCCGGCGCCGGCGTAGAGCACCGGGAAGTCGTCGCGCAGCCGGGCGGCGATCCAGTTCGCGGCGAGTACCGCCGAGGCGGTCGCCTCGGCGAGCCCCTCGACGCCCATCATCCGCACGTACGCCCAGGCGATCGGCAGGATGGACGGCGAGCCGTACGGCGCCGCCGAGACCGGCGTGCCGCCGTGCCGCACGGTGCCGCCGCCGGCGAGCGGGTGCTCGTCGGACTGCGCCATCGGGTGGCCGGGCAGGAACGGCGCGAGGTGCGCCTTCGCCGCGACCGGGCCGACGCCGGGGCCGCCGCCGCCGTGCGGGATGCAGAACGTCTTGTGCAGGTTCAGGTGCGACACGTCCCCGCCGAGGTCGCCGAAGCGGGCGTGGCCGAGCAGCGCGTTGAGGTTCGCGCCGTCGATGTACACCTGGCCGCCGGCCTCGTGGACGGCGTCGCAGATGCCGCGGATCCCCGCCTCGTACACGCCGTGCGTCGAGGGGTAGGTGATCATCAGCCCGGCGAGGTCGGCGCGGTGCTCTGCGATCCGCGCGGCGAGGTCGACGAGGTCGACGTTCCCGTCGGCGTCGGTCGCGACGGGCACGACGCGCAGGCCGGCGAGCACCGCGGAGGCGGCGTTCGTGCCGTGCGCGCTCTGCGGGATGAGCACCACGTCGCGGCCCTCCTCGCCGTTCGCGCGGTGGTAGCGGCGGATCGCGAGCAGGCCGGCGAGCTCGCCCTGGCTGCCGGCGTTCGGCTGCAGGGACACGGTGTCGTAGCCGGTCAGCTCGGCGAGCCACAGCTCGAGGTCGCCGATCAGCTCCAGGTACCCGGCGGCGTCCTCCGCCGGGGCGAAGGGGTGCAGCCCGGCGAACTCCGGCCAGCTGATCGCCGCCATCTCGGCCGCCGCGTTCAGCTTCATGGTGCACGAGCCGAGCGGGATCATGCCGCGGTCGAGCGCGTAGTCCCGGTCGGCGAGGCGGCGCAGGTAGCGCATCATCGCCGTCTCGCTGCGGTGCGCGTGGAACACCGGGTGCGTCAGGTACTCGCTGGTGCGCGCCAGCGACGCCGGGCGGCGCGTCCCCTCGGGGTCGACGACGACGTCGGCGCCCGGCGCCCGCCCGCCGAGCGCGGCGACCAGCTCGGTGACGAGCCCGCCGCGGGCGGCGTCCTCCGCGTCCGGCTCGCCGAACGACACCCCGACCACGCCGTCGGACACCCGCCGGATCAGGATGCCCGCGTCGTGGGCCGCGCGCACCGCCGTATCCGCGTCGGCGACCGCGACCTGCACCGTGTCGAAGAACGCCTCGTGCACGACCCGCAGGCCGGCCGCCTCGGCGGCCGCCGCGAAGGCGACCGCCGCCGCGTGCACCGATCGCGCGATCGCCCGCAGCCCCTCCGGCCCGTGGTAGACCGCGTACATCGCGGCCATCGAGGCGAGCAGCGCCTGGGCGGTGCAGATGTTCGACGTCGCCTTCTCCCGGCGGATGTGCTGCTCGCGCGTCTGCAGGGCGAGCCGGTAGGCGGGACGACCCTCGGCGTCGACCGAGACGCCGACCAGACGGCCCGGCAGCTGCCGCTCGAGGCCCGGCCGCACGGCGAGGTAGCCGGCGTGCGGACCGCCGAAGCCGAGCGGCACCCCGAGCCGCTGGCTGGAGCCGACCGCGATGTCGGCGCCGAGCTCGCCCGGGGGCCTCAGCATCGCGAGGCCGAGCAGGTCCGCCGCGACGACCGCGAGGCCGCCGCGGGCGCGCACCGCGGCGACCGTATCGCTCGGGTCCCAGAGCCGGCCGGACGCGCCCGGGTACTGCACGAGCACGCCGAACGCCTCCGGCAGCCGCTCCGGCGCCGTCTCGGCGAGGGGCAGCAGGACCGCCTCGATGCCGATCGCCGCCGCGCGGCTCTGGAGCACGGCCCAGGTCTGCGGCAGCACGTCCTCGTCGACGAGGAAGACCGCCGGCGCCGAGCCGGAGGCCCGGCGGGCGAGCAGCATCGCCTCGACCGCGGCGGTCGCCTCGTCGAGCATCGACGCGTTCGCGACGGCGAGGCCGGTGAGGTCCTCGACGACGGTCTGGAAGTTCAGCAGCGCCTCCAGCCGGCCCTGCGAGATCTCCGGCTGGTACGGCGTGTAGGCGGTGTACCAGGCGGGGTTCTCCAGCAGGTTGCGCTGGATCACCGCGGGGGTGACCGTGCTCGAGTAGCCGAGGCCGATCATCGGGCGGCGCACCGCGTTCCGCGCCGCGAGCGCGCGCAGCTCGGCGAGCGCCTCGCGCTCGGTCGCGGGGGCGGGGATCCGGCTCGGCGCGGGCTCGGCGCGGATCCCGGCGGGCAGCGCCGCGGCCATCAGCGCATCGAGCGAGCCGAGGCCGAGGTCGGCGAGCAGCCGCTGGCGGGCGGCGCCGGTCGGCCCGATGTGGCGGGCGGCGAACGCCGTCATGCGCCGGCCTGCCCGGCGATGAACGCCGCGTACCCGCCCTCGTCGAGCAGGTCGTCCGGGAGCGCGTCGAACCGCACCCGGATCAGCCAGCCGGCGTCGAACGGCGCCGCGTTGACGAGCTCCGGGCTCGTGGCGAGTGCCTCGTTCACCTCGACGACCTCGCCGTCGACCGGCGCGAACAGCTCGCCGACCGTCTTGGTCGACTCCAGCTCGCCGACGGCCCGGCCGGCGGTCACGACGGCGCCCACCGTCGGCAGGTCGACGTAGACGACGTCGCCGAGCGCGTCGGCGGCGTACCGCGTGATGCCGACGGTCGCGATGTCGCCGTCGACGTCGATCCACTCGTGCTCGGTGGTGTACTTCAGCTCGGCCATGGCAGGCGCCTCTCGGATGGGTTCAGTCGGTCGCGACGGGACGGCGGTAGAACGGCAGGGCGACGACGCGCGCGGGCAGCCGGGTGCCGCGGACGTCGATCTCGACCTCGGTCCCGAGCGCCGCGAGCGCCGGGTCGAGGAGGGCCATCGCGATCGGATGGCCGAGGGTCGGCGACAGCGCGCCGCTCGTGACGACGCCGGACGGCTCCGAGCCGCCGACCTCGAGCACCTGATAGCCGGCGCGGGCCGCGCGGCGGCCCTCGGCGGCGAGGCCGACCAGCACGGGAGCGTCCGCCGGCGGACCGGCGAGCACGGCATCCCGGCCGACGAAGTCGGCGTCCTTCCCGGCCGGCACCACGCGGCCGAGGCCCGCCTGCGCCGGCAGCGCTCCGCGGGAGAGCTCGTGGCCGTAGAGCGGCATGCCGGCCTCGAGGCGCAGCGTGTCCCGCGCGGCGAGCCCGGCCGGCACCAGCCCGAGCGGCGCGCCGGCCGCGAGCAGGGCGTCCCACAGCGCGGGCGCAGCCGCCGGCTCGACGAACAGCTCGAAGCCGTCCTCGCCGGTGTAGCCGGTGCGGGCCACGAGCAGCCGGGCGCCGTCGAACGCCGCCGGCGTCGCGGCGTAGTAGGCCAGGGCGTGCAGCGCCTCGCCGATCGGCGTGCCGTCCGCGGCGGCGAGCCCCGGCAGGGCGGCGAGGATCGCCTCGGCGCGCGGCCCCTGGACCGCGATCAGCGCGGTCGCGTCGGTCGCGTCCCGCAGCATCGCCCGCCGGTCGCCGAGCCGTTCGGCGAGCGCCGCGGCGACGATCTCGCGGTTCGCCGCGTTCGCGACGACCAGGAAGGCCTCGGGCTCGAGCCGGTAGACGATGAGGTCGTCGAGGATGCCGCCGTCCGGCGCGAGCAGCATCGCGTACCGCGCACGGCCCACCGGGATCGCGCTCGCCTGCGCCGTCACCGCGGCGTCGAGGAACGCGCCGGCCTCCGGCCCGGTCGCCTCGAACTCGGCCATGTGCGAGATGTCGAACAGCCCGGCGGCCGAGCGCACCGCGTGATGCTCGGCGAGCTCCGAGCCGTAGCGCAGCGGCATCAGCCAGCCGCCGAAGTCGGTGAACTGGGCGCCGAGGGCGACGTGCGCCTCGTGCAGCGGGGATCGCCGGGGCTCGGCGTCGGGCGGGGGCTGCTCGGTCACGGTCGGGGGTCCTCACGCTGCGGTGGTCGTGGACTCCCCCTCAGTCATCGCGCGACGGCGATTCCAGAGCGGCCGGCGCAGGTCGCGGTGTGGGACCTGAGAGATTGGCGGGGATGCTTGCTCCTACGGTGCCGGGCCGGACGATCCTCGTCCGGTGGCTCTCCCGCGCTGCGCGTGGCCCGATGTTCGGTTGCGGCACCAGCCTATGCCAGACCGGCTACTCCTCGTCGACGACGCGCGCACCCGGCACCGGGCCGTGCGCCCGCACCACCGTGCGGCCGGCGGCGCTCAGCGCCACCTGGATCCCGATCGCGGCGTCCTGGTCGGCGGCGAGGAAGGCCACCGTCGGCCCCGAGCCGGAGACGATGCCCGCGAGCGCCTCGGCCGCCTCGCCGAGCGAGAGCAGCTCGACGAGCTCCGGGGCGAGCTGGAGCGCCGGCGCCTGCAGGTCGTTCTGCATCGACTCCGCGAGCATCACGGGGTCGCCCGCCCGCAGCGCCTGCAGCACGCCGGGGTCGACCTGCGGGGTGACCGGCGGCGGCGCGATGTCGAGCACGTGCCGGACGCGGTGCCGGTCGAGCTCCTCGTAGACCGCGGGCGTGGACAGGCCGAAGTCCGCGACGGCGATCACCCACTCGAAGGTGCCGGTCGCGAGCACCGGGCTCAGCACGTCCCCGCGTCCGACGCCGATCGCCGTCCCGCCGGAGAGCGCGAACGGCACGTCGGCGCCGAGCTCCGCCCCGAGCGCGAGCAGCTCCTCGCGGCCGAGCCCGGTGCCCCAGAGGGCGTCGCAGGCGACGAGCGCCGCGGCGGCGTCCGCCGAGCCGCCGCCCATGCCGCCGGCGACCGGGACGTGCTTCTCGATCTCCAGGCGCGCGCCGCCCGGGTAGCCGGTGCGGGCCGCGAGCAGCCGGGCGGCCCGGATCGCGAGGTTCGAGCCGTCGGTCGGCACGCCGCCGAGGTCGACCGGACCGCGGACCCGCACCGAGAAGTCGTCCGAGGGCATCGCCCGCAGGTCCTCGTAGAGCGAGACCGCCTGGTAGGCGGTCACGACGTCGTGGTAGCCGTCCTCCAGCAGCGAGCCGACGCGGAGGAACACGTTGATCTTCCCCGGCGCACGGACGCGGACGCGGCGGCGCGGGGCGGGGCTGACCATGCCGCCACATTACGCGGCGGGGCCGAGGTCCCGATACGACCTGCGGCTACTCCGACCGCTGCCGGGCGATCGCGAGGAACTCCTCGACGCCGAGCACCTCGCCGCGCGCGGTGGGGTCGACGCCCGCCCGCTCCATCTTCGCCGAGGCGGACGGGCCGAGCACGGCGGCGAGCGACTGGCGTAGCATCTTCCGGCGCTGGCCGAACGCGGCGTCGACGAGCTCGAACGTCGCGAGCCGCTCCCGCTCGTCGCCCGGCGGCGGATGCCGGTCGAGGCGCACCAGCACGGAGTCGACGTTCGGCACCGGCCAGAACACCTGGCGGCCGACCGCGCCGGCCAGCCGCACGTCCGCGAACCACGCCGCCTTAACGCTCGGCGCGCCGTAGACCTTCGAGCCGGGCGCCGCGGCGAGGCGCTGCCCGACCTCCGCCTGCACCATGACGAGGCCGCGCTCGACGCCCGGGAACCGCTCCAGCACGTGCAGCAGCACCGGCACCGACACGTTGTACGGCAGGTTCGCCACGAGCGCCGTCGCTTCACCCGCGCCCGCGCCCGAGGCCGGCGTCACCGTCATGGCGTCCGCCGCCAGCACGTCGAGCGACCCGTCCGGCGCGCCCATCGCCGCGGCCGTGGTCGGCAGCAGCGCCGCGAGCCGCCGGTCGATCTCCACCGCCGTCACGCTCGCGCCCGCCTCGACGAGCCCGAGCGTCAGGCTGCCGAGGCCGGGGCCGATCTCGATGACCCGCTCCCCCGGCACGACGTCGGCGGTCGCGACGATGCGGCGCACGGTGTTCGCGTCGATGACGAAGTTCTGCCCGAGCCGCTTCGTCGGCGACAGGTCGAGACGCTGCGCGAGCTCGCGCACCTCCGCGGGGCCGAGCAGCCTCACCACCGGCGCACCGTCCTCACCACTGCCCGTAGACACGGATCGCGTTCTCGCGCACCGCGGTCCCCAGCTCCGCGACGTCGAGCCCGAGCACGTCGGCCATCGCGCGGAGCGTGACCGGCAGGTACGACGGCGCGTTCGGGCGGCCGCGGAACGGGTGCGGGGTGAGGAACGGTGCGTCCGTCTCGACCAGCACCCGGTCCAGCGGCGCGACGGCGAGCGCCTCGCGGAGGTAGCCGGCGTTCTTGAACGTCACCGTCCCGGCGAAGGACAGGTGGCAGCCGGCGTCGAGCGCGCGCCTGGCGAAGTCCGCGTCGCCGGAGAAGCAGTGCAGCACGGTGCGCTCCGGGGCGCCGACCTCCGCGAGCACGCCGAGCACCGCGTCGTGCGCGTCGCGGTCGTGGATCTGCAGGGCGAGGCCGTGCCGTTTCGTGATCGCGATGTGCGCCTCGAACGACGCCCGCTGGTCCGGGCGCCCCTCGTCGGCGGTGCGGAAGAAGTCGAGCCCGGTCTCCCCGATCGCGCGCACCCGCGGCCGGGCCGCGAGCACGTCGAGCTCGGCGAGCGCCGCGTCGAGGCCGCCCTCGGCCGCGAGCGCCGGGGCGTCGTTCGGGTGGATGGCGATCGCGGCGAGCACCCTCGGGTCCCGTTCGGCGAGCGCGACCGCCCAGCGGCTGTCGGCGAGGTTCGTGCCGACCTGCACCACGCCGGCCACGCCGACCGCCTCGGCCGCGTCGAGCTCGGCGATCGCCCGGTCGATGCCCCGCGGCTCGTCGCCGTCCCAGAGGTCGGCGTCCGGCTCGAAGTTGAGGTGCGTGTGATCGTCGTGGACCGGGACCGGGAGGGGCTCGGCGCGGCTCACGCGCTCTCCAGCAGCTCGATCCTCGGGAAGAGCGGCGGGTCGAGCGGCGCGACTCGGCCGCCGCCGTCCTCGACGGCGACCCGGATGTCCTGGTCGGCGGCCTCGCCCTCGCCGCCGAGCGCCGGCCAGAGCCGCGCGGCGGCCTTCGGGACCACCGGGGCGAGCAGCACGGCGAGCGTCTTGAGGCCGCGCACCGCGATCGCGAGCACCGTCGCGAGCCGCTCGCGCTGCTCCGGGTCCCTGGCGAGCGCCCACGGCTCCTCGTCGGTGATGAAGCCGTTCAGCGTCATGACGAGCCGGCGGGAGGCCTCGACCGCCTCGTCGATCGCGAACCGGTCGATCGCCTCGTTCGCCTGGGCGACCGCCTGGCGCGCGGCATCGAGGATGAACTCGTCGCCGCGCCCGAGCGTCCCCAGCTCCGGCACTTCGCCGTCGAAGTAGCGGTCGACCATCGCGACGACGCGGCTCGCGAGGTTCCCCAGCCCGTTCGCGAGCTCCGCCTGGTAGCGCGCCGACAGGTCCTCCCAGGAGAACGAGCCGTCCTGCCCGAAGGTGATCGCGGAGAGGAAGTAGTAGCGGAACGCGTCCGAGCCGAACACGTCGGTGATCTCGTTCGGCGCGATGCCGGTGAGCTTCGACTTCGACATCTTCTCGCCGCCGACCAGCAGCCAGCCGTGGCCGAACACGGCGCGCGGCACCTCGACCCCCGCGGCCATCAGCATCGCGGGCCAGATCACGGCATGGAAGCGGGCGATGTCCTTGCCGACCAGGTGGACGGCCGGCCAGCGCCGCTCGAACTCGGCCTCGTCCTGCCCGTAGCCGATCGCGGAGACGTAGTTCAGCAGCGCGTCGAACCACACGTAGACCACGTGCGACGGGTCCCACGGCACCCGCACGCCCCAGTCGAAGCTCGAGCGCGAGATCGAGAGGTCCTCGAGCCCCTGCTTGACGAACTGCACGATCTCGTTGCGCACGCTCGCCGGCTGGACGAACTCCGGGCGCTCCTCGTACAGCGCGAGCAGCCGGTCCTGGAACGCGCTCATCCGGAAGAACCAGTTCTGCTCCTGGAGCACCTCGACCGGACGGCCGTGGATCGGGCAGACCTGGCGGCCGGCGAACTCGCCCGCCGCCGGCGCGACCAGGTCGGCCGGCCGCTTGTACTCCTCGCAGCCGACGCAGTAGTAGCCCTCGAACTCGCCCGCGTAGATGTGGCCGTCGTCGTAGAGCCGCTGCAGGAACGCGGCGACGGTGCGCTCGTGCCGCTCGTCGGTGGTGCGGATGAAGTCGTCGTTGGCGATGTCGAGGGTCGCCAGCAGCGGCTTCCACGCCTCGGCGACGAGCTTGTCGGCCCACTCCCGCGGCGCGACCCCGTTGGCGGTCGCGGTGCGCATGATCTTCTGCCCGTGCTCGTCGGTGCCGGTCAGCAGCCAGGTGTCGTCGCCGCGCTGCCGGTGCCAGCGCGCGAGCACGTCGGCGGCGACCTCCGTGTAGGCGTGCCCGATGTGCGGCACGTCGTTCACGTAGAAGATCGGTGTCGTCAGGTAGAAGGACTCGCGCCCGGGCACCGGACAAGTCTATTGATGCGCCCGAGCCGGGTTACCCCGACCGTCGGCGGCGCAGCGCGGCGTCGTAGAGCGCGTTCTTCGCCAGTCCGGTCTCGGCGGCGACCTCGGACGCCGCCTCCTTCAGCGAGGCGCCGCCCTCGACCAGCTCGAGCACGCGCTCGAGCGCGGCGCCCTCGTCGGCCGCGACCTGCGGAGCGCCGCCGACCACGATGCAGAACTCGCCCCTGGCGCCCTCGGCGAAGCGCTCGGCGAGCTCGGCGAGCGGGCCGCGCACGACCTCCTCGTGCAGCTTGGTGAGCTCGCGCGCGACGGCCGCCGGCCGGTCCGGGCCGAACGCCGCGACCAGCTCGCCGAGGGACTCGGCGATGCGGTGCGGGGTCTCGAAGAACACCATGGTGCGCCGCTCCGCCGCGAGCGCCGCGAGCGCCGCCTGACGCTCGCCCGCCCTGCGCGGCAGGAAGCCCTCGAAGCAGAACCGGTCGGTCGGCAGCCCGGACAGCGCGAGCGCGACGAGCACCGCGCTCGGCCCCGGCAGCACCGTGACCGGGACGCCGAGCGCGACCGCCTCGCGGACGAGCACGAAGCCCGGGTCGCTGACGGTCGGCATGCCGGCGTCGGTGATCACGAGCACGTCGGCGTCGCGGGCGAGCTCGGCGACCTCAGCGGCGCGGTCGCGCTCGTTGTGGTCGTGCAGCGCGACGAGCCGGGCCCGCGAGGAGATGCCGAGCGCGCGGATGAGGTGCTGCGTCATCCGGGTGTCCTCGGCCGCGATGACCGGCGCGCTGGTCAGCGCGTCGCGGAGTCGCGCGGTCGCATCGCCGAGATTGCCGATCGGGGTCGCCGCCAGGATGAGCACCTCCCAATCCTCGCGCCTTTTCGGGCGACGCGGGCCGCGGACGCCCTTCTGTGACGCGATGCGCCGCCGCGACCCGGGACGACGCGGTCAGTAGGCTGACCGGGTGAGGGCGAGCGGGCCGGGGTTCGACGCGATCGTGGCGGCGCAGCCGGCGCCCGCGAGGGCGCCGTCCTGGCGGATCGGCACCCGTCTCGACGCGTGGTGGTCGTCCCGCACGCCGCGCACCAGGGCGGTGCTGCGCTGGTCGGCGCCGGCCGGCGTGATGCTCACCGCGGCGCTCACCCGGCTGGTCGGGCTCGCCCACCCGTCCGAGATCGTCTTCGACGAGACGTACTACGTGAAGGACGCCTGGACCACCTGGAACCTCGGCTACGAGGCGACCTGGCCGGCCGACCCCACCGGGAGCGACCCGCACTGGGCGGACCGGCAGTTCGAGGCCGGGAACACGGACATCTTCCAGACCACCGCATCGTTCGCCGTGCACCCGCCGCTCGGCAAGTGGCTCATCGCGCTCGGCATGGCGCTGCTCGGCCCGTCCGACCCGGTCGGCTGGCGGCTCTCGGTGGCGATCGCCGGCATCCTGCTGGTCGGCCTCGTCATGCTCGTCGCGCACCGGCTCACCCGGTCCCTGCTGGTCGCCTCGATCGCCGGCGGCCTGCTCGCGATCGACGGCAACGGCATCGTGATGAGCCGCGTCGCGCTGCTCGACGGCTTCGTCGCGCTGTTCGCCCTGCTCGGCTTCTACTTCGTGCTGCTCGACCGCGAGCGCACCCGGCGCACCGGCGCCCTGTGGGCGAGACCCTGGCTGCTCGCCGCGGGCGCCGCGCTCGGCGCCGCGACGGCGGTCAAGTGGAACGGCGTGTGGTTCCTCGCGTTCTTCGGCGTGTGGACCGTCGTCGCCGACGCGATCGACCGGCGCGACGGCTGGGCGGTGCTGCGGCACGGGCCTGTGAACTTCGTGCTGCTGGTCCCGGTGGCCGCGGCGGCCTACCTGCTGTCCTGGACGGGATGGTTCGCGACCGAGGGCGGCTACTACCGGCAGTGGGCGGCGCAGGGCGATCACGCCTGGGAGGGGTTCTGGTCCTGGGTGCCGCTGCCGGTGCAGAGCTTCCTGCATCACCAGGGCGAGGTGCTGCGCTTCCACGAGGGGCTGCACAACGACCACCCCTACCGGTCCCCCGCCTGGGCATGGCTGCTGATCGCCCGGCCGACCGCGATCTGGTACCGGGCGACGACCGGCGCCACCGACCCGGGCTGCGGCGGTGACGCCTGCGGCGCGCTCGTCACCGATCTGCCGAACCCGCTCATCTGGTACGCCTCGGTGGCGGCGATCGTCTGGCTGCTCGTCGTCGCGATCCGCCGGCGGGACTGGGCCGCCTGGGCGGTCGTCGTCGGCTTCGCGGCGGGGTACGTGCCGTGGCTGCTCCTGCCGGAGCGCACGACGTACTTCTTCTACTCGATCGCCTATCAGCCGTTCCTCGTCCTGGCGCTGGCGATGGCGCTGCACAGGATCCTCGGGCGACCCGACGACGAGCGATCGCGACGGCGCAGCGGCATCATCGCCGTGACGGCGTTCCTCGCCGCCGCCGTGGCGCTCAGCGTGTTCTTCTGGCCGATCTGGAGCGGGATGACGCTCGACACCGGCGCGCTGACGCTGCGCTACTGGTCCCCGACCTGGGCGTAGCGCTCAGGCCTGGCTCGGGACCGCCCGCTGCTCGGGGCCGTGATAGGCGGACAGCGGACGGATCAGCGAGTTGGACGCCTGCTGCTCCAGGACGTGCGCGGTCCAGCCGGTCACCCGGGAGGCGATGAACAACGGCGTGAACAGCTCCGTCTCGAAGCCCATCAGCGCGTACGCCGGCCCGGAGGGGTAGTCGAGGTTCGGCTGGATGCCCTTGCGCTCGACCATCGCCGACTCCAGCGCGTCGTAGAGGGCGAGCACGTCGGGCCGGTCGTAGAACTCGACGAGGCGCTGAAGCGCGGCCTTCATGGTCGGCACCCGCGAGTCCCCGTTCTTGTAGACCCGGTGCCCGAAGCCCATGATCTTGCGCTTCGCCGCGAGCGCGGCGTCGAGCCACGCTTCGGCGCGCTCGGCGGAGCCGATCTCGTCGAAGGCGTGCATGACCGCCTCGTTCGCGCCGCCGTGCAGCGGGCCCTTCAGGGCGCCGATGGCCGCGGTCACCGCGCTGTAGACGTCCGAGAGGGTCGAGGCGACGACGCGAGCGGTGAAGGTGGAGGCGTTGAAGGAGTGCTCGGCGTACAGGATCATCGACACGTCGAAGGCGTCGACGACCGGCAGCTCCGGCACCTCGCCGAAGGTCATGTGCAGGAAGTTCGCCGAGTAGGCGAGGTCGTCGCGCGGCTCGACGGGCTCGAGCCCGCGGCGCCGGCGCTGGGTGTACGCGACGATCGCCGGCAGCTGCGCCCACAGCCGCACCGAGCGGGCGAGCGTCAGCTCCGGGTCGATCCAGGTCGGGTCGGCGCCGAGCGTCGGGTCGAGGGCGCCGAGCGTCGAGACGGCGGTGCGGACGACGTCCATCGGGTGCGCGGTCGGCGGCAGCTCGTCGATGACCCGCTTCACGCGGTGATCGAGCGGCCGGTGCGACCGCTCGATCGCGGTGAACGCCTCCAGCTGGACGGGATCCGGCAGCCCGCCCTGCCAGAGCAGGAACGCGACCTCCTCGAACGTGCACCGCTCGCAGAGCTCCTGCACCGGGTACCCGCGGTACAGCAGCGAGTTCGTCTCGGGGTTGACCTTCGAGATCGCGGTCGAGTCGGCGACGACGCCCGCGAGCCCCTTCCTGATCTCAGTTTCCAATGTGCCGCTCCAGGGAGAAGTTGTACACGCTCGCGTCGAACGCGTTGTAGGCCTCGTAGTCGAGCAGCTCGTAGAGCCGGGCTCGGGTCTGCATGCCGGGGACCTGCGATCGCAGGCTGCCCTCCTCGCGGAGCGCGTCGAGGGCGCGCTCGGCGGCGCCCATCGCGGTGCGCAGCAGCGAGACGGGGTGGATGACGATCCCGACGCCCGCCGCGGCGAGCTCGTCCCGGGTGAACAGCTCCGACTTGCCGAACTCGGTCATGTTCGCCAGCACCGGCACCGGGCCGAGCGCCGCCTTGACCGCGGCGAACTCCTCGAGGCTCACCATCGCCTCGGGGAAGACGACGTCGGCGCCGGCGTCGACGAGCATCCGGGCCCGGTCGATCGCGGCCTGCAGCCCCGAGACGGCGCGGATGTCGGTGCGGGCGATGATCAGCAGGTTCGGGTCGCGCCGCGCACGCACGGCGGCGGAGATGCGCTGCAGCGCGGTGGCGTCGTCGACGACCGACTTCCCGTCGAGGTGGCCGCAGCGCTTCGGATTGACCTGGTCCTCGATGTGCAGGCCGGACACGCCGGCGTCCTCGAGCGCCTGGACGGTGCGGGCGACGTTCATCACCTCGCCGAAGCCGGTGTCGGCGTCGATGATCGTCGGCAGATCGGTCATCCGCGAGATCTGGCCGCCTCGGCCCGCGACCTCGGTGAGCGTGGTGAGCCCGACGTCGGGCAGCCCGAGGTCGGCGGCGAGGACCGCGCCGGAGATGTAGACGCCGTCGAAGCCCTTGTCCTGGATCAGGCGGGCCGACAGCGGGTTGAAGGCGCCCGGGAAGGTGAGCAGCTCGCCGGAGGCGAGCCGTTCGCGCAGCCGCGCGCGCTTCTCGGCCGGGGTCGTCGCGGTGTGGAGCACGGCCGCCTCCTAGAAGATCCCCGCCGGGACGGGCGCGGTCAGCAGCGGGTCGGTCATCGGGGTGACGGTGAGGCCGCGCAGCTCGGAGGGGCTGAGCTCGGGGAGGCGCTGCACGACGGCGAGGAAGCGGTCGATCTCCTCGGGGGCGAGCACGCCGGCGGCGAGCCGGCGGAACTTGGCCGTGTAGTCGGCGCGGGCGAACGGGCGGGCGCCGAGCGGGTGGGCGTCGGCGACCGCGATCTCCTCGACGATCCGCTCCCCGTCGGCCAGCTCGATCTCCGCCCGGCCGCCGAACGCCTGCTCGGTCGGGTCCTCGGAGTGGTAGCGACGGGTCCACTCGGGATCCTCGAGCGTGGTCACCTTCCGCCAGAGCTCGACGGTGTCCGGTCGACCGGCGCGCTCCGGCGCGTAGCTGGCGACGTGGTCCCAGGCGCCGTCCTGCAGCGCGACGGCGAAGATGTACGGGATCGAGTGGTCGAGCGTCTCCCGGCTTGCGGAGGGGTCGTACTTCTGGGGGTCGCCGGAGCCAGAGCCGATCACGTAGTGCGTGTGGTGGCTGGTGTGCAGCACGATCCGGGCGACGTTCGCCGGGTCGCGCAGCTCCGGGCGCTGCGCGCCGAGTCGGCGGGCCAGGTCGATCCAGGCCTGCGCCTGGTACTCGGCCGAGTGCTCCTTCGTGTAGGAGTCGAGGATCGCCCGACGCGGCTCGCCGGCGGCCGGCAGCGGTACGGCGTAGTCGGCGTCCCCGCCGTCGAGCAGCCAGGCGATCACCCCGTCCTCGCCCTCGTAGATCGGCGCGGGACTGGTCTGGCCCCGCATCGCCCGGTCGACCGCCTCGACGGCCATCTTCCCCGCGAACGCCGGCGCGTGCGCCTTCCAGGTCGAGATCTCGCCCTTGCGGGACTGCCGCGTCGCCGTCGTGGTGTGCAGCGCCTGCCCGATCGCCTGATGGATCGTCTCGGTCGGCAGGCCGAGCAGCGTCCCGATGCCGGCGGCGGCGCTCGGCCCGAGGTGGGCGACGTGGTCGATCTTGTGCTCGTGGAGGCTGATGCCCTTCGCCAGGTCGATCTGGAGCTCGTAGCCGGTCACGATGCCGCGCACCAGCTCCTCGCCGCTGCGGCCGAGATGCTGGGCGACGGCGAGGATCGGCGGGACGTTGTCGCCCGGGTGCGAGTACTCCGCCGCCAGGAACGTGTCGTGGTAGTCGAGCTCGCGCACCGCGACCCCGTTCGCCCACGCCGCCCACTCCGGGCCGGTGAGCTGGTCGGAGCCGACGATCGTCGCGCCGCCGCCCCCCGCGGAGACCCGATGCGCCTCGGCCTGCGCGCGCGCCGCGAGCACCGGCCCGCGGCCGAGCGACGCGGTCGCGACCGCCGCGTTGTCGATCACCCGGTTGATCACCATGTCGACGACGTCGGCATCCGGCTCGACGCGCTCGGCGGCGACCTCGGCGAGCTTCCAGGCCAGCTGCTCGCCGCGCGCGTGCGGCTCGGCGCTCGGCCAGACCCGCACCCGATGCTCGATCACCCGACCCATTCTGCCGTGAGTTCCTCCGCAGCGGTTCCGAGGGCCCGCGGCCGTCCCGGCATTGACGCCGCGCTCGGCGCGACCGTACGTTCGAGGGCGTGACCTCCCCGAGCCCGGACGACCGCGCCGCCATCGACGACCTCTACAACGCCTACCTCTGGGCGCTCGACACGCAGGACATCGAGCTCTACGTCGGCACGTTCTGGGACGACGCCGTGCTCAAGGAGACGCAGCTCGACGGGACGGTCGAGGTCTGGCACGGCGCCGAGGCGATCCGGAGCTTCACGGCCGGGCACTTCGGCGGCTACGGCGGGCACCAGCACCGCGAGACGACGCGCCGCTATCTGCCCGACCCGGCCGGCGAGCACCGCTGGACGCTGCACTCCTACTGGTTCGCGAGCCACCGCGACCCGGCGTCGAACGAGGTCGCGTTCTTCTCCACCGGCCTGTCGAACGACATCGTCGAGCGCCGCGGAGACGAGTGGCGGTTCGCGCAGCGCGGCATCTCGCGCTGGCCGGCCGACCCGAAGGCGGCGCTGCGGGCGATCGACGAGGCCTGAGCGGGCTCGGCGATCAGCGCGACTCCCACCGGAAGAAGCGGATCCCGACGAACGCGCACACGACCGCGTAGACCGGCACCATGATCGCGCCCGCTGTCGTCGCGTCGCTCCAGGCCGCGCCGAAGGCGACGGCGTAGAGGCTGGTCAGCGCGCCGACCGGCGTCCACTGCGAGAAGACGGTGAACCAGTCGCCGAGCACGCCGATCGAGCCGAGGATCCCGCTGATGATCAGCAGGATGAACAGCACGCGCCCGACCGCGTTCACCGAGGCCGGCGAGCGCAGCAGGCCGACGATCGCCTGGCCGGTGCACAGGAACATCGCGGCGCCGAGCAGCGAGACGCCGAGCACGGCGAGGTACTGGTGCCACTCGTAGACCACGCCGTGGGCGATCGAGCCGACGACGACGCCGAGCACGGTCATGACCACGGCCGAGACGAGCTGGACGACGATCCGGCTCGCCATGATCGCCCAGCTCGGCGTCGGCGTGACGCGCAGCCGCTGGAAGACGCCCGACGCCCGGTCCTGGGCGACGAGCGTCGAGTACCCGAGCATGCCCGCGGACATCGTCCCGTAGCTGAGCGCGAGGCCGATGAGCGTGCCGGGCTCGGCGAAGTCCCGCTTCCCGAAGCTCGTCGCGACGATGAAGATGATCGGCACCGCGAGGTTCGTCACGAGCACCTGCGGTGTGCGCGCCAGGACGGTGAAGTCGGCGCGCAGCAGCGCCGCGAGGGTCATGCCGATCGGCGGGCGACCGGGGGCGAGCGGCGCGTCAGTCACGGATCGAGCTCCCGGTCAGCGCGATGAAGACGTCCTCGAGGGTGACCTCGCCCCGGGCGAGCCGCACCACCCGCGGGTCCTCGCGGTACTCGGCGATGAGCGCGGCGGGGCTGCCGGTCGCGAGCAGCCGGCCGTGGTCGATGATCGCGATGCGGTCGCAGACGGCCTGCGCCTCCTCCATCGAGTGCGTCGTGAGCAGGATCGCGCCGCCCTCGCCGCGCAGGCCCTCGATCCTCGCCCAGAGCTGCCGCCGGGACTGCGGGTCGAGGCCCTGGGTCGGCTCGTCGAGCAGCATGAGGAGCGGGCGCGGCAGCGTCGCGATGAGCAGCGAGAACCGCTGCTGCTGACCGCCGGAGAGGCTCTTGAACCGCTTCGCGCGCTCGTCGCCGAGCCCGGCGTCCTCGATCCGGTCGCGGATGCCGTCCCCGCTCAGCCGCAGCCCGTAGAGGCCGGCGTAGAGCCGGACGAGCTGCTCGAGCCCCAGCTCCGGCTGGAAGCTCGACGCCTGCAGCTGCACGCCGAGCCTCGCCTTCGCTGCGAGCGGCGCCCGGATCGCGTCCTGGCCGTCGACGAGGACGGTGCCGGCCGCCGGCGACTGCAGCCCCTCGATGACGCTGAGGGTGCTCGTCTTGCCGGCGCCGTTCGGCCCGAGCAGGCCGAAGATCTCGCCGCGCCCGATCGAGAAGGACAGCCCGTCCACGGCGACGCGGCTGCCGTATCGCACGACGAGGCCGTCGACGCTCAGGACGTCGTCGCGGGACGGTGCTCCGTCCGCCATCGCCTGCACGGCGTCATCATGCCACCGCGGCCCGGCAGTTCGCTCGACGGGATCCGCGCCGGCGCGCGATCGCCGGCGACGGCCCGACGTCAGGTCCGCCGCAGCGGATGCGGCAGCGTGCCGTCCCACTGGCTGACGGTGCGGCGGCGCAGCCGCCAGCGCCCCTCCCGCTCCTCGACCTCGTCGTGGATCCAGCCGGCGTTCTGCACCTCGATCGCACCGCCGTCCGGGTCGCGCTGCAGCGACCAGTAGTACATCCAGACGCTCCAGCCGGGATCGCGCTCCAGGTAGAGCGGGGTCTGCAGGCGGTGCTGATGCCCCGACCGCGACGCGAAGTAGGCCGCCGTGCCCTCGCGCAGCTGCTGCGCGCCGACCAGCCGCACCTCGGAGCCGTCGGGGAGCAGGTCGATCCACTCGCCGTCCTCCCAGTACGTCCCGACGTAGCGGTCGAGGTCGTGGGTGTCGAGCGCCCAGACGTTGTCGGCGATGAGATCCTCGATCGCGTCGCGGACCTCGCGGCTCGGCGTGGTCATGTCGCTCCTGACTCTGCGGAGACCGGACGCCTTCGTCCGGAGCTCCAGCCTAGGCCGCCGCGACTTGACGGGGCCGTCCGACGAGACAATACTTAGTCATGTGACTAAGCATGCGACGGACCTGGACGCGATGTTCCGTGCCCTGTCCGACGCGACCCGCCGGGCGCTGGTGGAGCGGCTCACGCGCTCGCCGGCGTCGGTCACCGAGCTCGCCGAGCCCTTCGACGCCGCCCTCCCGACGATCCTCGAGCACCTCCGGGTGCTCGAGCGGGCCGGGATCGTGTCGTCCGAGAAGGTGGGCCGGATCCGCACCTACCAGCTCGCCGCCGACGCACTGGTCCCCGCCAATCGCTGGATCGTCGCTCGGCAGCGCCCCCAGGAGCGCCGCCTCGACCGCCTCGGCGACTACCTCGCCCACCCAGAAGGAGACTGACCATGCCCGCTCTCACCCAGACCCATGCCACGTTCGTGCTCGAGCGCGAGTACCCCGTCCCCGTCGCCCGCGTCTGGCAGGCGTTCGCCGATCCCGAGGTCAAGGCCAGGTGGTTCGGCAGCGAGGACTTCGTCGAGGTGGAGCGCACCGACGACTTCCGGGTCGGCGGGGTGTCGACCGACGACGGACGCCGCGGCGCCGACGGGCCGCTCTCGCAGTTCCGCGCGACCTACACCGACATCGTCGAGCACCGCCGGATCGTCTACTCCTACGACATGTGGCTCGACGGCGTCCACGCGTCGACCTCGATCACCACGCTCCTGTTCGAGCCGATCGGGACCGGCACCCGACTGACCTTCACCGAGCAGGGCGTGCACCTCGACGGCGTGCACGGCCCGGGGCCCGAGGCAGCGGCCGGTCGCGAGGAGGGCACCGGCTTCCTCATGGATCAGCTCGGCGCCGTCCTCGCCGGCGGCTGAGCCGACCGGCCCGCGGGCGCGTCGTCCGTCGTGGGTCTGCGCGTGGACCGCACCGCCCTCCGCGCGCGCTCGGACCTGATGCCCACGCTCCCGATCCTATTGACAGCGCTTCCGGCGGCCCGGGCTAGCGCCAGCCGAGCGCCGGGGCGACGTGCGTCAGGATCGACTCGAGCGCGTGCGCGTTGTACTCGGGGCCGAGCTGGGACGGGATCGTCAGGAGCAGCGTGTCGGCCGCGGCGATCCCCTCGTCCTGTCGCAGCTCCTCGATCAGCTGGTCCGGCGCACCCGCGTACGAGCGGCCGAAGATCGCCGCGCCCTCGGCGCCGAGCTGTCCCACCTGATCGCCGCCGGCCCGGTCGTTGCCGAAGAACTGCCAGTCCTGCTCGGTGACCAGGGCGAAGATGCTCCGGCTCACCGAGACCCGCGGCTCGCGCTCGTGGCCGGCCGCCTTCCACGCCTCCCGATACGCCTCGATCTGCTTGCGCTGCTGGACGTGGAACGGCTCGTTCGACTCGTGCATGACGAGCGTGCTCGACTGCAGGTTGACACCGATCTCCGCCGCCCACTCGGCGGTCTTGCGCGCGCCGGCGCCCCACCAGATCCGATCGACGAGCCCGGGCGACTGCGGCTCGATGCCGAGCGGACCCGGGTACGGGTTGGGGAACATCGGATGCGGGTTCGGCTCGGCGAAGCGCGCGCCCTGGATGACTTTGAGGAACACCTCGAAATTGCTCCGCGCCATCCTCGCGCCGTCCGGGTCGTCCTCCTCCGGCTGATAGCCGTAGTAGCGGTAGCCGGAGATCACCTGCTCGGGCGAGCCCCGCGAGACCCCGAGCTGCAGGCGCCCGCCCGCGATGAGGTCCGCGGCCGCCGCCTCCGAGGCCATGTCGAGCGGGTTCTCGTACCGCATGTCGATGACGCCGGTGCCGATCTCGATCCGCGAGGTGCGCGCCCCGATCGCCGCCAGCAGCGGCCACGGCGTGCCGTGCTGCCGCGCGTAGTGGTGCACCCGGAAGTACGCCCCGTCGACGCCGATCTCCTCGGCCGCCTCCGCGAGCTCGATCGCCTGCAGCAGCATGTCCGACGCGGACCGCGCCTGCGAGTAGGGCGAGCTCGACCAGTGGCCGAAGGAGAGGTAGCCGATCGATTTCGTCACGGGTTGAGCCAACCACGGCCGGGCTCAGGGCATTCCGCTCCCACCGGCCCGGTGCAGGATCAGTGCAGGATCAGTGCAGGATCATGTTCTCGTAGAGCGTCGTCCCGGTGACGTGGTCCCGCAGCCCGTCGAGATCGATCGTCAGCTCGAAGTCGGCGTTGAAGTCGTAGTACACGGGCTTCTCGAGCGCGTGGAGGAGCTTCGAGACGCCGTGCCGCGGCACGCTCATGTCGAGCGACTCGATGAGCTTCGGATTCGTCGAGGAGAACGCGATCCGCCCGCGCCCCTCCCGCTGCCACACCCAGTCGAGGCGCTCCGGATAGGAGTGCCCGAGCGGGCCGCGGGTCTCGCCGACGAGGGTGAGCCGGAGCGGGAGCTGCTCGTCGGTGAGGATCTCATCGCCCTTCGCGAGGAGGAAGGTCGGCACCTGGATCCGTCCGAGGCCCATGAATCCCTGGGTGAACACCATCGTGTAGATGAGGGTGTAGTCGCCGACGTGCGCGCGGCCCCAGAACCAGTGGTTCGTCTGGGCGGACAGCGGCTTCGTCCCCCAGTTGTGGTCGTGATAGCCGGTGCCGCTCAGCTCCTTCGTGACGCCGCCCTCCGTGATCGTCGCGGTCGCCGTGCCGTACGGCACGGGGACGACCCATCCGAAGTACTCCGTCTTCGCCGCGTCGAGGTAGTTCACCCCGGACCCCGGGCGCCAGCTCGGCGCCGCGCGCGTGAGCACGACGTCGGCGACGAGATCCTCGACCTCGACGTGCAGGGCGTACTGGGCGAGCTCGCCCTTGGCCGTGTTCGGTCCGACCCTCACGTCGCAGCCCTCGGCGGCCGCCGAGTACTCCGCGACCGAGTAGGTCGGCGTCAGCTTGCGGTGCGTGCCGTCCGCCTCCTGGCGGATGACGAGCAGCGTCGGCGCGATCGGGCCGCCGGGCGCCTGCGGCGACTTGTTCGCGAAGGTGAGCACGAGCGTCGAGCCGTCGTCGAAGTTGAGGTCGAAGTACCACCACTCGAACGCGCGGTCCGCATCGCCGCCGATCCGGGTCCCGTCCTCCCAGACCAGCACCTCGTGCTCCTTGAGCCCGAGGTGGGCGAGCGATTCCGCATTGAGCCCGGCGAACGCCGCGCGCGTCTTCTCGTCGTCGGGCAGGCTCGTCCAGCTCATGGCGTTCCTCGATCGCATCGTGGGATCAGTGCACCCGTCAACATATACCGACAGGCGCCGCGCATTCCTGCGTCAGCCTCCGACGCCGAGCTCCTCGACGAGTGCGCGCACGCGCCGCCCGATCTCGTCCCGGATCTCCCGGACGCGCTCGATCGGCTGCCCCGCCGGGTCGTCGAGCTCCCAGTCGAGGTACCGCCTGCCGGGATAGTACGGGCACTCGTCGCCGCAGCCCATCGTCACGATGACGTCGGAGGCCTGCAGGCCGACGGGCGTCCACGCCTTCGGGGCCTCACCGGAGATGTCGATCCCGAGCTCCGCCATCGCCGCGACCGCGACGGGGTTGACGGACGCGCCGGGCTCGGAGCCGCCCGACCTGGCGACCGCCCTGTCGCCGGCGAGCTGGCGGAAGAACCCGAGCGCCATCTGGGAGCGCCCCGCGTTGTGCACGCAGGCGAACATCACGGACGGCTTGGCTTCGGACACGATGGTCTCCTTCGATCGACGGGGTACAGGACGAGCACGAGCAGGACGCCGAGCGCGCCGCCGAGCAGCTGCGCGCCGAGGAACCATGGCACGGAGGGCGGCGCGATCCCGGCGAAGGTGTCGGAGAACATCCGCCCGATGGTGACCGCGGGATTCGCGAAGCCGGTGGATGAGGTGAACCAGTAGGCCGCGCCGATGTAGGCGCCGACCGCGGGCGCGATCAGCAGCGGCCGGCCCGCGCGGGACAGGGCGAAGACCACGAGGACGAGTCCGGCGGTCGCGACGAGCTCGGCGAGCACGGTGCCGGGCGCCGCGCGATCCCTCGTGGAGATCGTCGCGGGCACGCCGAACATCGCGTTCGCGAGGAGACAGCCGCCGACGGCCCCGGTGAGCTGCGCCCCGAGGCAGACGGCGATCGGCATCGCACCGCGGGCGTCTCCGAGCAGCCGGCCCGAGAGGGTGACCACGGGGTTGAGGTGCGCGCCGCTGATCGGGCCGAGGACCCACACCAGGACCGTCAGTCCGAACGCGGTGGCGATCGCATTCTCGAGCAGGCGCAGACCCGCGTCCTCCGGCGACCAGCGCTCGGCCGCGATGCCGGAGCCGACGACGATCGCGACGAGCAGGCCGGTGCCGAGGCATTCCGCACCGGCCTGCCGGGGCAGCGTCGTCGCGTTCAGCAGCAGGGCCCGTCAGGACGATGGGTCCCGCAGTCCGGCGGACAGTCCACCGGGTCGCAGCATTCGTGCATGACCGCTCCTCCATTCATCGATCGTTGTCGATACATGGAGTGTGCGGCGAATATCGACAACTGTCAATATCTATGGCAGTCTATTCACGTGCCCGTGCTCGAGCTGCTCCCCGTTCGCGACCTACGGGACTGCTGCGCGCCGATCACCCGCGAACCGGTCAGCGCGGCGAACGCGGCGAGCCTCGCCGCGTCGCTCAAGGCCCTGGCCGACCCCGCGCGACTGCGCATCCTGTCGATCGTCGCCGCGAGCGAGGACCAGGAGACCTGCGTCTGCAACTTCACCGAGCCCCTCGAGCTGAGCCAGCCGACGGTGAGCCATCACCTGAAGGTGCTCGTGGACGCCGGGTTCCTGGAGCGCGAGAAGCGCGGCACCTGGGCGTACTACCGGATCGTGCCGGGATCGCTCGACGACGTCGCGGGACTGATCGCCACCGTCTGAGCGGCGAGCGGTGCGAGCCGATCGGCCCGCGGGCGCCGGCCCCCGCCGATCAGGCGGGGGCCGATCGCTCACTCGGTGCCGACCGACTTGTCGATGGTGTCGCGGACGCCGTCGATCTGCTCCTCGAACTTGCCGCCGGTCACCTTGTTCGCGAAGCCGGCGACGCCGTCGAGGACGTTGTCGCTGATCGTCTCGGCCTGCTCGCTGTGCAGCGCGCCGTCGATCGCGTCCTTGTTCTGCTCGAAGAGCTCCTTGCCCTTGTCCACGATGTCGTCGATGCCCATGATGTGCTCCTTCGTCCGATCGATCCCGCTCCGTGGGATCATGACGCGATTCCTGGGATCCCGCAATCCGGACTCGACGCGCCGCGGTCGCGGAGCTCAATCCAGGACGGCGCCCCGGCGCTCCCGGATCAGGAGCACCGCCGCGGCGGCCAGCACGAAGGCCGCCGTGAACATCACGAAGATCGAGGCCCGGCCGCCCGCCGCGAGCAGCGGCGCGACGACGAACGGCACGATGATCGACGCGATGCGGCCGACGCCGGCGGCCCAGCCGGCGCCCGTCGCGCGGATCTGCGTCGGGTAGGACTCCGGCGTGATCGCGTACACCGCGCCCCAGGCGCCGAGGTTGAAGAACGACAGCGCCATCCCGAAGCCGATGATCGCCGGCTCGCCGGAGATCGTCCCGAACAGCACCGCGGAGACGGCCGAGCCGAGCAGGAACACGATCAGCGTCGGCCGCCGTCCCCAGCGCTCGATGAGCCATGCGGCGACGAGATAGCCGGGCAGCTGCGCGACGGTGATGATGAGCGTGAACGCGAACGACGTCGCCAGCGGATAGCCGTCGGCGACGAGGATCGACGGGATCCACAGGAACGCGCCGTAGTACGCGTAGTTGACCAGGAACCAGAGCAGCCAGAGCCCGGCCGTCGTCGCCCGCAGGTCCGGCGCCCACAGCCCGGCGAACCGGCGGCCGGCGCCCGCCCGGGTGCGGACCGGACCGGTGTCGGCGGCCGCGGCACCCCGCGGCGTGCGCAGCCCGACGTCCGCCCGCCGCGGAGTCCACCCCGAGGCGGCGAACGAGGCGACGATCCGCTCGGCCTCGTCCCGGCGGCCGCGGGAGAGCAGGAAGCGGACCGACTCCGGCATGCCGAAGCGGACGAACGCCGCGTAGAACGCCGGAGCGGCGCCGATCAGCAGCGCCCAGCGCCAGCCGTCCGGCCCGAGCGGCACCACGTACGCGCCGACCAGGGCCTGCAGGAACCAGCCGACCGCCCAGAACGCCTCGAGCAGCACGATGACCCGCCCGCGGATGCGCGTCGGCGCGAACTCGCTCATGTAGGTCGAGGCCACCGGCAGCTCCGCGCCGAGCCCGAAGCCGGCGACGAAGCGGAACACCAGGAGCGCGGCGACCGACCAGGCGAGCGCGGTGAGGCCGGTCGCGACGCCGAACACCAGCAGGGTGATGGCGAACACGGAGCGTCGCCCGAGCCGGTCCGCGAGCAGCCCGCCGAGCGCGGCGCCGATCGCCATCCCGGCGAAGCCGATGGAGAGGATGAGCGGGCGGTCCCCGGCGGTCGCGAAGCCGTTCTCGACGAGGGCGGCGACGACGAACGACACGAGGCCGACGTCCATCGCGTCGAGCGCCCAGCCGAGGCCGGAGCCGAACAGGAGCCTGGTGTGGCGCTTCGACCAGGGCAGGCGGTCCAGGCGCTCCTGGAGCTCCGCCGAGGTCGCGCCGGCGAGGTCGGTCACATCCTCGATTCTGCCCGAACCGCGGCGCCGATCGGGACCCGAGCGTAGGCTGGTGGGCTCATGGCCGGGTACGTCGAGATCCTCCGAACCCCGGGCGTCGCGCGCATCATCGCCGCTCAGCTGACCGCACGCGCGCCCCAGGGGATGCTGTCGCTGTGCCTCCTGCTGCACATCGAGCGCATGCACGACTCCTACGGCGCGGCCGGGCTGGTGCTCGCCGCGACCAGCGTCGGCTCGGCGGTCGCGGGCCCGCTGACCAGCCGCTGGATGGGCGCCTGGGGCATGCGGCCGGTGCTCATGCTGACGATCGGGGTGTGCTCGGCGGCGCTGCTCGTCCTCACCCTGCTGCCGATGCCCGTGCTCGCGCAGATGGGGGTCGCGGTGGTCGCCGGTCTCGCGAACCCGCCGATCGCCTCGGCGGTGCGCACCATCTACCCGAAGCTGGTGACCGCGCGGAAGCTCACCGTGCTGTTCTCGCTGGACGCCACCGCGCAGGAGATCATCTGGGTCGCCGGCCCGGTGCTCGCGACGTTCCTCGCGACGCAGGTCTCGACCGTCGTGGCGATGCTCGCCGTCGTCGCGATCATGCTCGGCGGCGGCGCGTGGTTCGTGGCCAACCGCGAGGTGGGCCGGGTCCGCATCCCGCGCTCGCGACGCCGCATCGGCGCGGTGCTGCAGCGCCCTGCCGTGCTGCTCGCGACGATCGTGGGCTTCGTGCTGGTCGCCTCGTTCGCGGCGATCGAGGCCTCGATCGTCTCGGTGTTCGGGGACGGCGACCCGCGCAGCGGCATCGTCATCGCGATCTGGTCGTTCGCCTCGATCGCCGGCGGCCTGCTGATGGGACGCCTGCCGATGGGGCCGTGGTCACTGGCGCGGCGGATGTTCTTCGTCTTCCTCGGCGCCGGGCTCGCCCTGGTGATGCTCGACTTCTGGTGGCTCGCCTTCGCCCTCGTCATCTCCGGCATCGGCATCTCGCCGGCGATCGCGGTGCTCAGCTCGCAGGTCTCCTCCAGCGTGCGGTTCTCCGAGACGGCGGAGGCGTTCGGCTGGAACACGACGGGCCAGCTGATCGGCGCGGCGCTCGGCTCGGCGGCGGCCGGCTTCCTGATCGACGGCTTCGGCTCGTTCGGCGGCTTCGTGGCCTCGGCCGTCCTCGCGCTGCTCGGCCTCGCGATCGCCGCGTCGACGGTGCGGTGGCAGCCGGATCTGCGCGGCGGCGCGGTCGGCCCGATCCCGGACACCGAGCCGGTGCCGATCCAGCCGTCGTAGCGCGGGCTACAGGCTCGCGAACGTCGCGTCGATGAGCCGGGCGGCGCGGGGGCCGTTGGTCCCGACCGCGTGCATCTTGTTGATCGAGTAGCCGAAGCCCAGGCGCTCGGCGCGGTCGGCGAAGCCGATCGAGCCGCCGATCCCGTGGTGCCCGAACGCCTCGGCGTGCGGGCCCATGTAGACGGCGTCGGGCGAGTTGAGCAGCACGCCGAGGCCCTGCCGGTAGTGGCGGTCCTGGAGCTTCTCGTACTGGTAGTGCTGCATCGTCGTCATCCGGTCGATGGCCTCCTCGCTGAGCAGTCGCACGCCGTCGAGCTCGCCGCCCGCGACCGCGGCGTAGATCCGCGCGACCGCGCGCGCGTTCCCGTGGCCGCTGCCGCTCGGCAGCTCGGTGGTGCGGAAGGCGGTCGAGTTGACCCAGTCCTCCCACGGCCCCTCCGGGTTCTGCGCGAACGCCTGCTTGCGCAGCGCGTCCTCGGGACGCTCGGAGTCCTTCGAGTTCATCAGTCGCAGCCCGTCGCTCGGCATGAGGCGCGCGACCCGGTCGAACTCCGACTCGGGCAGGCCGATCCAGTAGTCGGCGCCGAGCGGCTCGGCGATCTCCTCGCGCAGCCACGGTCCGACGAGTCGGCCGGTGGTGCGCTTCATGACCTCGCCGAGCAGCCAGCCCTGGTTGTGCACGTGGTAGGCGGCGACGGTGCCGGGCTCCCAGAGCGGCTCCTGCTGCTCGAGCGCCTCGACCATCGCGTCGCGGTCGTTGACCGCGCCCGGCCAGAGGGTCTCGTTGGTGAGCACCGGGATGCCCGCGGTGTGGTCGAGGAGGTGGCGGATGAGCACGCCGCCCTTGCCGTTCCGCGCGAACTCCGGCCAGTACTCGGCGACGGGCGCGTCGAGCTCGACGATGCCGCGGTCGAGCAGCTGGTTGAACGCGATCGCCGTGATGCCCTTCGCGACCGACATCATGCAGACGATCGTGTCGCGCTCCCACTCGCGCTCCCGCGTCCGATCGGTCCAGCCGCCCCAGACGTCGACCACCGTCTCGCCGTCGACGACGACGCTGACGGCGGAGCCGACCTCGTCCTCCACCCGGTAGTTCTCGATGAAGGCGTCGACGACCCGCCGGAAGTCCTCGTGGTAGCTCCCATGCAGTGGGAACCCGGCCTCGTCGTCCTCGATGCGCTGCAGCATGACGCGATTATATTTGTCTGACATAGGACAGGTCGGCGCGGACGCCGATTCCGGACAGGATGCTCAATGGTCGACATCGCCCCCTTCCAGCTCGACGACTCCGTCGCGGACCGGCTCGTCGCGATCGTCGGCGCGGCGAACGCGCTGCGCACCGACGCCGAGCGCGACGAGTACCGCGACCCGTTCTGGCACCAGGCGGACCGCAGCTACGACTCCTCGCTCGTCCTCTTCCCCGCCAGCCTCGAGGAGCTCCAGGAGGTCGTCGCCGTCGCGAACGAGCACGGCGTCCCGATCTGGACGAGCTCGCAGGGCCGGAACAACGGCTACGGCGGCCCGAGCGCGCGCGTGCCGGGCTCGGTGCTGGTGAGCCTGCGGCGGATGAACCGCGTCCTGGAGATCGACCGCGAGCTCGCCTACGCGGTCGTCGAGCCGGGGGTCAGCTGGTTCGAGCTGCGCGAGGCGCTCGACGCCTCCGGCAACGAGGACCTGTGGTTCGCGGTCCCCGACCTCGGCTGGGGGAGCGTCATCGGCAACTCGCTCGACAACGGCGTCACGTATGCGCCGTACGGCATGGACTTCCAGAAGCTGTGCGGCTTCGAGGTGCTGCTCGCGAACGGCGAGCTCGTGCGCACCGGCTTCGGCGCGCAGCCGGGGAACGACGCCTGGCACGTCTACCAGCGCGGCTTCGGCCCGGTGCTCGACCAGCTGTTCTTCCAGTCGAACTACGGGGTCGTCACCAAGGCCGGCATCTGGCTGATGCGCCGGCCGGAGGCGTTCGCTCCGCTGTTCTTCTCGATCCCGACGAACGAGCTGCTGCCGGCCGCCGTCGACCTCGTGCGCGAGTGGCGGCTCGACGGCATCGCTCGCGGCGTGCCGACGATCCAGAACCTGGTCACGATGGTCGCGCAGTTCGACCACACGCGGCACCTCTACCTGCGCGCCGACCCGACCACCCCCGAGGAGCGCCTCGACGAGCTCGCACGGGACACCGGCCTCGGCCGCTGGGGCCTGCGCGTCGGCGCCTGGGGCGACGCCCCCGTCGTCGAGCACCAGGTCGCGCGCATGAAGCGCGACTGGGCCGAGCGCGTCCCCGGCGGCACGGTCGTCTCGGAGGGGCGCTACGGCCGGGACGAGTGGGACTCGATCCAGAAATTCTCGGAGAAGGTGCAGGCCGGCATCCCGAACCTCGACATCATCCAGGCGACGCCGGCGAACATCGGCCACCTCGCGTTCTCCCCCGTCCTGCCGACCCGCGGCGACTACGTGGCGGAGCAGGTGCGGCTGATCGGCGAGACGATCGACCGTGAGATCGGGCTCAACCACGTCTGCGCGCTGTTCTTCCCGAACGAGCGGGCGACGATCATGGTCAACTCGATCACCTTCGACGTCGAGGACGAGCCCACCTTCCACCGGGCCTACGACACGGTCCGCACGCTCATCGACGAGGGCGGCCGGCGCGGCTACACCGAGTACCGCGCCCACATCGACCTGATGGACGTCATCAGCGACCAGCTCTCCGCGAACGACTACGCCTATCGCGGCTTCGTCGAGCGGATCAAGGACGCCGTCGACCCGAACGGGATCCTCTCCCCCGGCAAGTACGGCGTCTGGCCGGAGCGCTACCGCGGGGCGGGCTCGTGACGCGGGTCGCCGGCGCCGTCGCGGTGGTGACCGGCGGCGCGTCCGGGATCGGCCGCGGCATCGCCGAGGAGCTGATCGCGTCCGGCGCGTCCGTGGTCGTCGCCGACGTCGAGCGGAGCGCGGTCGAGGCGACCGCCGCCGAGATCGGCGCCGTGCCGGTCGTCGCCGACGTGAGCCGCCTGGAGTCCGTGCAGGCCCTCGCGGACGCCGTCGTCGAGCGCTTCGGCGGCGTCGACATCGTCGTGAACAACGCGGGGATCGGGCCATCCGGCCTCATCGCCGACCTGACGATGGACGACTGGCACTGGATCATCGACGTCAACCTGTACGGGGTGATCCACGGCGTCCACGTGTTCCTCCCGCTGCTCGAGGCGCGCGGCGGCGGCCACATCGTCAACACCTCGTCGATGGCGGCGCTCACGCCGTTCCAGACGATCGGCTCCTACGCCGTCACGAAGTTCGGCGTCGCGGCGCTCACCGAGGTGCTCCAGGCGGAGCTCGCGACGGCCGGCAGCCCGGTGAAGGCGACGCTGCTGCTGCCGGGCTCGATCCGGACGAACATCAACCAGAGCTCGCGGAACCGCCCGGAGGGGAACACCGGCGCGCTCAGCGACGCGAAGATCGGCCTCGAGTTCTCCAACTCGTCCCGCTGGCTCGAGCCGCGCGACGTCGGCCGCATCACCGTCCGGGCGATCGAGCACGACGACGCGTTCGCGGTGACCCACCCCGACCGCTGGCCGGCCGTCGCCGAGCGCTTCGCACGGATCGAGGCGGCGTTCGCGCAGTACCCGCCGATCGAGACCGGCGCCTGAGCGCCGGGGCTCAGTTCGCGAAGGTGAGGGCGGTGCGAGCCGCCTCCTCGACGTGCACCAGCGCGATCCGGCGCGCCTGCAGCGCGTCTCCCGCGTCGATCGCGGCGACGATCGCGCTGATCTCGGCGAGGCTCTGCGCCGGCCGGCCGGGGCTGCTCAGCGTCAGCGCCCGCAGCCGGGACACCCGGCGCTGCAGCCCGGCGAGCGTGTCGCTGAGGAACGCGTTCCCGGCGCCCTCGATGAGCACCCGGTAGAACTCGTCCTTCGCCGCCCGCATCCCCTCGCCGGCGCGCACCGCGGCGGCGATCGCGTCGAGTGCCCCGTGCAGCTCGGCCCGCTGCTCCTCGGACGCTCGGCGGGTGAACCACTCCGCCGCCATGCCCTCGAGCTCGGCGCGGACCTCGTAGAGCTGCTCCGCCTGCGCACGGCTCAGCGCCGCGACGACCGCGCCGCGGCCGTTCCGGGACTCGACGAGCCCCTCCGACTCGAGCTGGCGCAGCGCCTCCCGGATCGACGGCCGACTGGCCTGGGTCATGTCGCAGAGCTCCCGCTCCACGAGCTGCTGCCCGGGCAGGAACTCCATCTGCACGATCGCGTCGCGCAGGATCGAGACCACCTGCTCGCGCACGAGCGCATGCCGCTGGACCTTGAGCTGCGGAAGCGCGGTCACGTCATCCCTCACATCGCCGGGCGTCGGCGCCGGCCGTTCCGACTGTAACGGAGCCCGTCCCCCGAGGCGAGCAGGCTCGCACGGCTCGGCGCATCGCGCGGCCCCGGTCCGGCCGGGCGCGCGCTACTCCTGATCCGGCTTCCGGAGCTCCGCCGGGGCGCTCGTCGGATCGGCCGCCGCCTGCTGCTCCGCGAGCTCGGTGCGGGCGCGCCGCCCGAAGGTGGTCGCCCGCTTGATCGCCGCGGTCCGCTTCGAGGTGCGCTCCCAGCGGGAGAGGGCGACCGCGCCGAGCAGCGCGACGCCGTTGAAGGCGTTCTCCACCCAGTCGGTCGCGCCGAGCAGCTGGAGGCCCTTGACGCCGACGGCCAGCACGTAGACCGACACGACCGTGCCCCAGACGTTGAACCGGCCGCCCTTGAACTGCGTCGAACCGAGGAACACCGCGGTCAGCGCGGGCAGCAGCAGGTTCGGGCCGACCGTCGGGTCGCCCGCGTTGATGCGGGAGGCGAGCAGCGTGCCGGCGAGCGCCGCGACGATGCCGCCAGCGACGAGCGAGCCGATCTGCAGCCGGGCGACCTTGACGCCGGACAGCCGGGCGCCGTCCGGGTTGAAGCCGGCCGCGTACATCCGGCGGCCGAGCGGCGTCTTCTCCATGACGTACCAGAGCACGAGCGCGACGACGATCATGATGATGAACGGCCAGGTCAGCTTGAACGTCCCGCCGAGCGGGATGCCGCCGGTCGCGAAGTCGCGGAAGCCTGCGCCGAGGCCGAGCACCTGGCGCTGCCCGGACATCAGGACCAGGCCGGCCGTGAGCAGCGAGCTCATGCCGAGGGTGGCGATGAAGGAGTCGATCTTCAGCCTCGTGATGATGAGCCCGGAGATGGTGCCGATCAGCGCGCCGCAGGCGAGCGCCAGCACGACGGCGAGCGGCCACGGCAGCTGCAGGTTCACCTGCAGCACGGCGACCAGGATCACCGCGAAGCCGACCTCGGCGCCGATCGCCAGGTTGAACACCGCGACGTTCAGCGGGATGAGCACCGCGAGCGCCGCGAGCACCGTAATGGTCTGCTCGTCCAGCAGCAGCACCCAGGTGCCGGGCGAGAGGAAGGTCTTCGGCGTGATGATCGAGAACAGCACGAAGATCGCGACGAAGATGTAGAGCGCGGAGATGTTGCGGAAGGACAGGATCCTCCGCCAGCCGCCGGCGCTCCTCGGCGTCGCCTTCGTGTCCTCGGTCGCCGTCGCGATCGCCTCGGTGGTCTTCACTGCTGTCCCTCGCTTCCGTCGACGGCGTCGTCGCCGTCGGCAAGTCCGTATCCTTCGAGCACGAGCCGGGTCTCGGTGAGCTCCTCGCCGGAGAGCTCGGCGGCGACCACCCCGTTGCGGAGCACCAGCACCCGGTCGCACAGCCGCACCAGCTCCTTGGCCTCCGAGGAGCAGACCACCACGGCGGCGCCCTGCGCGGCCGCGGCGTCGATCGCCTCGTAGAGCGCCTGCTTGGCGCCGATGTCCACACCCTGCGTCGGCTCCTCGAGCAGCAGCACGGTGGGGTCGTTCCGCAGCCACTTGGCGAACACGATCTTCTGCTGGTTGCCGCCGGAGAACTGCTTGAAGATCTGCTCCGGGCGCGGCGGGCGCACGTCGTACTTCGCGACGAGCTCCGTCGCGACCGCCTTCTCCTTGCGGGCGTCGACCCCGAAGATCGCGTTCGTCACGTTCTGCATCGCCGGGAGCGTGATGTTCTCCCGCGCGGTGAAGTCTCGGATCGCGCCGTACTTGCCGCGATCGCCCGGCACGAAGGCCATGCCGCGCCGGATCGACTCCGCCGGATCGCGCTTCGGGTAGGCCGCTCCGGCGACGTTGAACTCGTCCGCGGCGGCGAGCTCCGAGCCGAACACCATGGCGGGCAGCGCCTCGCGGCCGGAGCCGAGCACGCCGGCCACGCCGACCACCTCGCCGGCGTGGACGGTGAGGTCGACGCCGTCGAGCACTTCGCCCCACAGGCCGGCGATGTCGAGCACCACCTCGCCGTGCGTGCGGTCGGTGCGGCCGGTCTCGGCCTCGCCCGCCTTGACGCCGGTGACGAACTCCACGAGCCGCTCGTGGTCGACGTGCTCGCGGTCCTCGTCGGCGACCTTCTTGCCGTCGCGCAGCACCACGATCCGGTCGGCGAGCTCCAGCACCTCGTCGAGCCGGTGCGAGATGAAGATGATGCCGGCGCCGTCCGCGGCGAGCCGCTTGATCGCCTCGAACAGGATCCGGACCTCGCTCGCGTGCAGCGCCTCGGTGGGCTCGTCGAGGATGAGGATGTTCCGCGGGTGCTTCCACCCGTCCAGCGCCCGGGCGATGCCGATGATCGAGCGCTGCGCCGGCGCCAGGGAGCCGACCGGGACGGTGACGTCGAAGGGCTCGCCGAACCGGCTGATCAGCTCGGTCGCCTTCGCCTTCTCGCGCTTGACCGGCGCGGGCGCGAGCGACTCGCGCAGGCCCTGGTACTTCGGGATGCCGAGGTTCTCGATCGCGTTCAGCTCCATGGCCAGGCCCAGGTCCTGGTGGATGATGTGCAGGCCGGTCTCCTCCTCGGCGGTGGAGGACGGGTACTCGACCTCGCCGGCGTCCTTGGCGTAGACGCCGGCCAGGATCTTCACCAGCGTCGACTTGCCGGAGCCGTTGTGCCCGACGACGGCGACGATCTCGCCGCTGTGCACCTCGAGCGACACGTCGTCGAGGGCGCGGAGCCCCGGGAACTCCTTGATCATGCCGGTGATCCTCAGCAGAGGCCGGTTCGCTGCCGCCATGGCTTCACTCTCCGCGACCGCGTCGTCGCATCTGGGTTTTGTCAGACAATATCATCGCGAGGGACGAGGGAGGCGCCGCCCGTGATCGGACGGCGCCCCCTCTTCGTCGCGATGGTGCCGCGGTGGCGTCAGCTCGCCGCGTTCCAGAGCTTCAGGTACATGTCCCGGAAGCCCGGCAGGGCGTCGAACGCGCCGGTGGCGATGTCGACCCGGTCGATGTTCTGCTGGGTGACGGCGAGGGCCACGAGCCGGATCAGCGCGTCCATGTCGTAGTCCTTGAACACGCCCTGCAGCTTGCGGAAGCCCTCGTCCATCGCCTGCCAGGACTGGACCACCGGGTCGTACGCGAGCGTGCCGACCTGGGTGCCGTCCTTGATCTGCTGGTAGTTCTGCGGCAGCGAGATGCCGCCGAAGCAGTAGGCGTTGGTGATGCCGGCGAGCGCCGCCTTGTCGGCCAGGCCGATCTGCCACTGGTCGGAGGACGGCGAGCAGAACTCGGTCTCCGGGTGGGCCTGGAGGTCCGACACGATCTTGCTCGCGCCGTCGGTGTCCAGGATCGAGATGTCCATCGAGCGGACCGTCGCGTTCGGGACGTGCGAGTTGATGAAGTCCTTGTAGCTCGCGAGCATGTCCACCGAGGCGACGATCTCCGGCGCCGGGTAGTAGACGAAGTTCGTCGCGGTGCCGCAGGTCGCGACGATCGCGGCGGCCGCGATGATGTTGCCGTTGACGACCGAGGCGTCGGCGGTGCCGAAGGTCTCGTTGAGGCCGAAGTCGGTCGCGTTCGCGTTGCCCGCGTACACGATCGCCGCGCCGTTGTCGGTCAGCGTCTTGAACTGGTCCTGCCAGAACGTCAGGTCGGTCGCGAACGTGATCACGATGTCGGGGTCCAGCGCGACGACGGAGTTCATGCCCGAGTTGATGCTCTGGGCGTCCGCGCCGACGTTGACCGACTGGTACTGCGCGCCGGCCGCGGTCGCCGCCTCGCCGATGAACTGCGAGAGGATCGCCGAGTACGGGGACGCGTTGTCGAGGTAGACCACGAGCGTGTCGGGCGAGATCGGGTTCGGCAGCTTCTCATTGGTGAGCAGGCTGGTGACCGGCTGTGAGAAGGAGTCGAGGTAGGCCTGCGCGCCGGCGAAGTCGACGCCCTCGGCCGGCGGCGCGGCGCATTCGCCGGTCGCCATGTTCATGTAGGTGACCCCCGCCGCGGGGGCCTCGGTGCCGGTCGATCCGCCGCTCGGCGCACCCGCGGAACAGCCCGCGAGGCCGAGAGCGATCGCCGCGACCGCCGCGGTGCCGCCGAGGGCGGCCCTGGTGCGTCCGTGCATCTTGATTGCTCGCTTTCTTGGTGACTACGTTGTCATTTCGTCCGACGAAAATGTCCGACATTTGACAGTAATACACCCTAGGTCAAGCGACAAGGCGCCGCGCACCGAAATCGGTGCGCGGCGCCTCTCGATCTGATAACGACGCTACCTCGCGTCGTCGCCCTGGTCCTCGATGCCGTCCTGCTTCAGCGCGGTCTGCGTCGGGGTGAGCTGCGGCGGATCGGACTCGGCCGCGGCCTCCGCGGCGAGCTTCTCCTTGCCCTCCTTGGTGAAGGTGGTGGCCTGCCGGATCGCCCTGGTCCGCTTCCCGGTGCGCTCCCAGCGGGAGACGGCGACCGCGACGATCAGCGCGACGCCGTAGAGGAAGTTCGAGTACTCCTTCGGCACCTTGACGAGCAGCAGGCCCTGGACGCCGACCGCGAGCACGTACAGCGCCAGGACGGTGCCCCAGACGTTGAACCGGCCGCCCTTGAACTGCGTCGAGCCGAGGAATACCGCGGCGAGGGCGGGCAGCAGCATGCCGACGCCGTAGGCGACCGAGCCGCCGAACTTCGATGCCGAGAGCACGCCGATGACGCCCGCGATGAAGCCGCCGGCGACCAGCGAGCCCCACTGCAGCCGGGCGACGTTGACGCCGGAGAGGCGCGCGCCGTCCGGGTTGAAGCCCGCCGCGTACATCCGACGGCCGACCGGGGTGCGCTCGAGGACGTACCAGACGGCCAGCGCGACGATGATCAGCACGATGACCGGCACCGTGAGCCGGAAGCCGCCGAGCGGCACCGCGGTGGCGGCGAGCTGCTGGAACTCCGGCGAGGCGGCGAACGGCTTGTTCTGCGAGATCAGGTAGGTGATCGCGCCGATGATCGAGCTCATACCGAGGGTGGCGATGAACGAGTCGATCTTCAGCTTCGTCACGACCCAGCCGGAGAGCATGCCGACCAGCGTCGCGACGACGACGGCGATGATCGCCGCCATCCACCACGGCATGCCGACCGCGAGGAACAGGTCCGACTGCTGCTCGTGCGGGATCTGCAGCGTGATGCAGAGCATCATCGCGAGCGCGATCTCGGCGCCGATGGCCAGGTTGAACACGCCGGTCGTCAGCGGGATGAGCACCGCGATCGCCGCGAGCACGACGAGCGAGTTGGTGTCGAGCAGGTTCGCCCAGGTGCCCGGGGTGAGGAACGTCTGCGGGGTCCAGATCGCGAAGACGATGAAGATCAGGATGAACAGGTACACCGCGGAGATGTTGCGCGGAGAGAAGTAGCGGCTGAACACCGACGGCCCCTTCACCGCCCTGGTCCCGTCCGTCATCGTGGCAACCGCCTCGGTCTTCTTCACTTGTCCGCCCCACTCCCGAGTCCGTAGCCTTCGAGGACGACCCGTGTCTCGGTGAGGTCCTCTCCGGAGAGCTCCGCCGCGACGCGGCCGTTGCGCAGCACGAGCACCCGGTCGCACAGGCGCACGAGCTCCTTCGCCTCGGAGGAGCAGACGATGACGCCGGACCCCGCCTCCGCGGCCGCGTCGATCGCGCCGTACAGCGCCTGCTTCGCGCCGATGTCGACGCCCTGCGTCGGCTCCTCGAGGAGGAGGACCTTGGGGCGGTTGCGCAGCCACTTCGCGAACACGATCTTCTGCTGGTTCCCGCCGGAGAACTGGGAGAACGTCTGCTCCGTCCGCGGCGGCTTGACGTCGTACGTCGCCACCAGGCCCATCACGTGCTGGCGCTCCCTGCCGACGCTCACCGCGCCGGCGGCGTTGGTCAGGCTCTTCAGCTCGGGCAGCGTGACGTTCTCCCTGGCGTTCATCGGCCGCACCGAGCCGAACTTGCCGCGGTCGCCGGGCACGAATCCCATGCCGCGGCGGATGCTCGCGCGCGGGTTGCGCTTCGTGTAGCGCTTGCCGTTGAGCAGGAACTTGTCGGCGTGCGCGTCGATCGAGCCGAACACGAGTGCCGGCAGCGCCTCGCGGCCGGAGCCGAGCACGCCGGCCACGCCGACCACCTCGCCGGCGCGCAGCGTGAGGTCGATGTCCTCGACGTCGGCCCCGGAGAGGTTCTCGATCTCCAGCACCACGTCACCGTGCGTGCGGTCGGTGCGGCCGGTCTCGGCCTCGCCCGTCTTGACGCCGGTGACGAACTCGACGAGCCGCTCGTGGTCCACGTGCTCCCGGTCCGCGTCGGCGACCTTCTTGCCGTCGCGCAGCACCACGATCCGGTCGGCGAGCTCGAGCACCTCGTCGAGCCGGTGCGAGATGAAGATGATGCCGGCGCCCTCGGCGGCGAGCTGCTTGACCGCGTCGAACAGCACGGCGACCTCGTTCGCCGCGAGCGCCTCGGTGGGCTCGTCGAGGATGAGGATGTTCCGCGGATGCTTCCAGCCGTCCAGCGCCCGGGCGATGCCGATGATCGAGCGCTGCGCCGGGGCGAGCGTGCCGACCGGGACGTTCAGCGGGAAGACCTCGCCGAACCGGCCGATCAGCTCGAGCGCCTTCTCGCGCTCGTGCCTGGTGTTGAACGGCGCGAAGGACTCGCCGAACTTCTTGTACTTGGGGATGCCGAGGTTCTCGATCGCGTTCAGCTGCATCGCCAGGCCCAGGTCCTGGTGGATGATGTGCAGCTCGGTCTCCTCCTCCGGCGCCGAGGCGGGGAACTCCACCTCGCCGGCGTCCTTGGTGTAGACGCCCGCCAGGATCTTCACCAGCGTGGACTTGCCGGAGCCGTTGTGGCCGACGACCGCGACGATCTCGCCGCTGTGCACATCGAGCGACACGTCGTCGAGCGCGCGCAGGCCCGGGAATTCCTTGATCATCCCGGTGATCTTGAGCAGCGGTGCTCCGCCCTTGCTCGGTGACATCGTGGCGCCCTCCCCTTCGAAAGTGCCTGGTGCATCGATGGGAGGCGCCGCCCGCCGTCCGCCGGTCGCCCGGCGGACGGCGCCTCACTCCCTGAGGTTGATGCTAGGGCTAGTTGGTACCCCAGGCCTTCTTGTAGTCCTGGATCGTGTTCGGGTAGGAGGTGTAGATCCCGTCCGCGCTGATGTCCAGGTCGTTGACGTTCTGCGCGGTGATCAGCGTCGAGATGTTCGCGTTGATCTTCCGCCAGTTGTCGCCGTACCCGTCGGCCGGGAACACGCCCTCGTACTGCCGCAGGCCCTCGTCGACCAGCTGGAAGAGGAACTGCTGGAAGTCGAGCGTGTAGCCGCCGTACTGCGTCCCCTCCTTGATCTGCACGACGTTCTGCGCGAGCGAGGACTGCCCGATGCCGTTCGCGTTGGTGATGCCCGCGTTGGTCGCGGCGGCCGCGAGGCCGACCTGCGCCTGGTCCTGGGGGCTCACGAAGAACTGCGTGTCGGGGTGGCCCTGGAGGTCCTGCAGGATGCCCTGCGGGTTGTCCGTCGCGAAGATCGAGATGTCCACCGAGCGCATCTTGGCGTTCGGGGCCAGCTCGGCGAGGTACTTGTCCGCGGCCTCGTGGTTGACCGTCGAGAAGTAGAACTCGGGGATGTTGTACCAGGCGAAGTCGGTGCCGGTGCCGCAGGTGAAGTACACCGCGGCGGCGGCGAGCACCTCGCCGTTGACGATCGAGCCGCCCATGCCGCCGAGCGTGTCCGGCAGGCCGAACGTCTCGGGTGCGCGCGGGTCGGCGCCCCAGACGACCGTGACGCCGGCGTCGATCAGGGCCTTGCCCTGCGCGGTGACGATGGTCGGGTCGATGGCGCCGACGATCAGGATGTCCGGCGGGTCGGCGACGATCGCGTCGAAGCCGGTCGCGGCGGCGGCCGGGTCGGGACCGGCCGGGTAGTTGACGAACACGCCGCCCGCGGTCGCGGCCGCCTGCTCGATGAACGGCCGCCAGAGGCCGTCGCCGACCGGCGACATGTTGTTCGCGTAGCCGATCTTCAGGCCCGCCGGCAGCGGCTTGGGCAGCGGGGCCCAGCCGAGCAGGTTCGGCGTGATGCCCGTGGACTTCTGCTGGAACTGCTGGACGTACTCCTTCGCCGAGTCGAAGTCGACGCCATCGGCCGGCGACACGGTGCACTCGCCGGTCTTCGGGTCCATCAGCTGGAAGGTCGCGGCGGTGGAGCCGCCGTCGGTCGGTGTGGTGCCGCCGCCCCCGTTGCCCGCGGAGCAACCCGCGAGAACGAGCGCCAGCGAGGCGACTGCCGCAGTGCCGCCGATGGCGGCCTTGATGCGTCGTTGCATGGTGATTGCTCGCTTTCTTGATGACTTCTTTGTCGTGCTGTCCGACGATCCCGCCGACAACGCGTTCATATTACACAGCTTGGTGTGAATTGACAGGAATCCTGTTGTTCAGGTTTCCTGTCGTTCCGCCCGCATCCGTCCGCGGAGGGATCGGGTGGCCTCCGCGTCGACGCGGACCCCCTCCGGATCCTCGTGGGGATCGCCGACGATGACCACACCGTACAGCCGCGCGGCGCCCTCGATCGTCACGTATTCGTCACGAACGTCGACGCGCACCCGGTCCGGATCGCGCTCGAGCGGGTCGCCCCAGCCGCCGGCGCCGGCGCCGATGTAGCGGAGCACCGCGTTCGCATCGCTCGTCTTCGCGGCGTCGAACGGGTAGCGGTAGACGCCGTCCGGGCTCGGCGCCTTCGTCTCCGGGTCGAGCACGCCCGCCCACGGCTCAGACAGCGAGAAGTCGCCGGCCGACGGGATCCGCGACCGGCCGGCGTCGTCCGCGGGGAAGATCCAGACGCCGCCGTTGCGCCCGTCCCCGCCGCCCTGCACGCCGAAGCCCGCGGCCGTCTTGTGCCGCAGCTCGATGATCGAGTGGAACGCGGGGGTGAGGAAGAGCGTGTCCCGCACCATCGAGTTCCCGCCGCGGTAGAAGCCCGGCCCCGCGGTGTCCGGCACCGGCTGGTGGCGGATCATGACGACCGGGCTGTCCTTCTCCACCGACTCGATGCTCGGCGCGATGCCGTTGGCGAGGTAGGACATGCACTGCGTGTCCGCGTCGCCGTAGCGGTTCGCGCCGAACGGCCCGACCTCGCCGCCGAGCTGCATGACCGCCGCCCAGGGGCGGCCGTCCGGCCACGCGCCGAAGGCGGTGTGCAGGTTCGACCCGCCGCGGTCCCCGGCGATCGCGTTCTGCCCGAGCGCCGGCTCCAGCGCCATCAGGATCGTCGCGAGCAGCACCTGCGACTGCTCGAAGTAGAGGAAGACCGCGCCGTCCGGCGGCAGGGCGCTGACCACGGTGCCCTCGGGCAGGATCACGTCGATGTTCCGGAACAGGCCGGAGTTGAATCGCCCGCGCGGGTCGACGTTGTACTTCAGGGCGACCCCGACCGCGAGCTTCACCTCCCAGACCGTCGCGTTGATCGAGGAGCGCGCCTGCCGGTGGGTGCCCGAGAAGTCGACCTCGATCCGCTCGCCGCGCTTGCGGATCGCGACGTGCACCGGGTACGACTCCGAGTCGTCGACGCCGTCCGCGTCGACGCCGTGCTCGGCCTCCCAGTCGCCGTCCGGCAGCTCGGCGAGGCCGAGCGCCATCTGCTCCGCGGCGGCGTCGACCGAGTAGCGCATCGCCCCGAGGAAGGCGTCGATCCCGTAGCGCTCGATCGACTCCAGCACGAGGCTCTCGCCGAGCTCGAGGCCCGAGAGCACCGTGAGCATGTCCGGCAGCAGGATCTCCGCCATCCGGACGTTGTCGAAGATCACCGACCACGACTCCGGCACGTTCCGCCCCTCGCTGACGAGCAGTCGCGGGGAGAGCACCAGGCCGTTCTCGTAGACGTTCTGCTTCGTCGCGCTGAAGCCGCCGGGCACCGTGCCGCCCATGTCGAGCTGGTGCGCGTTGAGCGTCACGAAGGACACGATCCGGCCGTCGAGGAACACCGGGCGCACGAACACCAGGTCGTTGTTGTGGTTGCCGGTGCGGTACGGGTCGTTCGCGATGAGCACGTCGCCGGGCCGCAGCCGGTCGACGCCGTACTCCTCGACCATGTTCGGCACGGCGTCGATCGTGGTGCCGGCCATGAGCACGATGCCGTTGCTCGCCGCCGGGACCAGGTAGTCGAGCTCCGGCGGGCCCGAGATCGTGCAGGCCAGGTCGTAGAAGTCGCGCAGCACGGGACTGAACGCGCCGGTGAGCAGCCGGACGCTCATGTGCTCGACCAGGTAGTCGAAGCGGTTGCCGAGCACGGTCGCGGTGTAGCGGTCGCAGGCGTACGCCGCCTGGAACGCGGCCTCGTCGAGGTCGCGGATGCGTCGGCGCTCGGCGTTGCCCGGCGCCGCGGTGAGGGTCGTGGTCACTTCGCCCCCTCCTTCCTCTGCGTGATGACGATCTCCCCGACCCGGCCGACGACGGCCTGCTGCCCGGGGGGGATGTAGGTCGTGCTGAGCTGCTCCCGGATCACGGCCGGGCCGACGACGGTCGCCCCCGTGGTCAGGCGCTCGCGCGAGTACCACTCGGCCTGGACCGGCTCGGCCGCGACGTGGGAGAGCGTCAGGGTGCCCTCGGGGGTCGCGGCGAACGGCTCGGTCTCGGCGGCGAGCGCGTAGTCGACCTTCTCGGCCGGCACGACGATCTCGACCCGGTACGTGACGCCCTCGACCGGGAACGCGTCGAAGCGGTTGCCGTTGCGCGCCTCGTAGGCGTCGTGGAACGCCGCGATGACGGCCGACAGCGACTCGGCGGTGACCGGGCCGTCCGGGAGCTGCACGAACGGGATCTCCCAGCCCTGCCCGACGAGGCGGCCGTCGAAGGAGCGCCGCACCGGGAGGCCCGTCGCGACCGGCCCGAGCCGCTCGCGCAGCCTCGCCTCCATCCGGTCGTAGACCGCCGCGATGCCCTCGGCGGTGTCCGCGCCGAACACGACGTAGGCGCTCTCCGACTCGTAGTAGACCTGGTCGGTCGACAGCAGGCCGATCGCGCTGAACAGGCCGGGGTTCGGCGGGACGATGACCTCCTTCAGCGGGAGCAGGTCGAGCGCCGCGGGCAGCAGCATGCCGCCGGCCGCGCCGTAGGCCATCAGGCTGAAGTCGCGGATGTCGACGCCGTGCCGGACCGCGACGTTGAGGATCTCCTCGGCCATGTGCGCGACGGCGAGCCGGTAGGTCGTGCGGATCCGCTCGTCGTACGGCACCGGGGTGTCGAGCGCGAGGAAGGCCGCCTCCGACGCCGACGCGTCGAGCTGGAACTCGCCGCCGGCGAAGCCGTTCGGGTCGAGCACGCCCATCAGCAGCACCGCGTCGGTGACCGTCGGCTGCGTGCCGCCGCGGCCGTAGCAGGCGGGTCCCGGCTCCGCGCCGGCGCTGCCCGGCCCGACGAGCAGGCCGCCGGAGGTGCCGACCGTCACGAGCGAGCCGCCGCCGGCGCCGACGCTGGAGACCTCGGTCGACAGCGCGTTGATGATGAGGTCGTGCTCGATCTCGAAGGTGTTCTGCACGAAGGGCTTGCCGTCCACGATGATCGAGACGTCGGTGCTCGTGCCCCCGACGTCGGCGCACAACAGGTGCTGCCGGCCGATGACCCGGCCGAGATGCCCGCTGGAGACCGTGCCGGCGGCCGGGCCGGCGAACAGGATGCGGAACGGCCGCTCGAGCGCCTCCTCCCAGGGGAGCAGGTTCGCGGCGCAGTCGGCGAAGTTGAGCTGCCCGTCGAAGCCGAGGGCGCCGAGCTCGGAGTCGAGCTGCTTCGCGTAGTCGGAGAAGAGCAGCTTCATGATGACGTCGATGACCGTCGTCGAGGCGCGCTCGTACTCCTTGGCCAGCGGGCTGGTCGCCGACGAGATCGACACCTCGACGCCCGGCAGCACCTCGTGCACCAGCTCGGCGAGCCGCAGCTCGTGCTCGGGGTCGACGTAGGCGTTGATGAGGCAGATCGCGATGCCCTGCACGCCGGTGCGCCCGAGGATCTCGAGCTCGTGCCTGGCCTGGGCCTCGTCCAGCGGGAACAGCGTCTCGCCGCGCGCCGTCTTCCGCTCGCGGATGCCGCGACGCAGGTAGCGCGGCACCAGCGGGCGGCTCACGTCGCCGAAGGTGCGCCGCCAGGCGGGGTCCGTCTGCGCGTCGAGCGGGCGGTGGATGGTGCCGCGGTCGAGGATGTCGCGGAAGCCCTCGGTGGCGAGGAAGCCGATCTTCGGCAGCCGGCGCTCCAGCACCGCGTTCAGGCCCATCGTGCTCGCGTGGTTGAACACCGGGCTGCCGGCGACGCCGAGCCGCCGCGCGCCCTCGACGACGGAGCCGGCCGGATCGACCCGGCTCGACGGCACCTTCGTCACCTCGACCCTGCCGTCGCGGATCGCGACGACGTCCGTGAACGTCCCTCCGACGTCGACGCCGAACATCAGCGGCCCGTCTCGCGCGGGACGGTGGTCCCGAGCGGCACGTAGGAGCCGAGCGCCGGGGCGGGCGTCCGGCGCAGCGACGCGAGGCAGTCCTGGCACTTCTCGACCTGCCACCAACCCCCCTCGGAGAGCACGCGGTAGGCGCGCACGTCGGAGCCGCCGCATTCGGGGCAGGTCGCCGCGACGGGCTGGCGCTCGACGTAGAGCCGCTCCGCTTGCGGTCGGGGGAAGGTCTGCACGTGGTCCTCCATGCATCGACGTTGACACGGGGTGCCCTGAATGTACGACGATCGGACAGATCGCGCAAAATCGCATCGGGACGAATGGCAGTGTCTCGCAAACGGCGCCGCCCCGGGCGACATTCACGGAAATTCCTGTCCGACAATCCTGGCCCGCATCGCCTCGGGCCGGACGGAGCGCTCCTAGGGTCGCCCCGACAGCGAAGTCGGAAGGAGACTCACGGATGTCGCTCCAGGACAAGCTCGATCGCTTCCCGACCGCGATCAGCGCGCTCACCGTCGCACTGCCGCCGGCCTATCACTTCCCCTACCCGCCCGAGCACACCAACTGGCGGGACGAGCAGCGCGCGTGGGGCACCACGGCCGTGCTGTTCAACCAGTCGTGGCACATGACGGACCTCTACATCTCGGGGCCCGATGCCCTCCGGCTGCTCTCCGACACCTCGGTCAACGGCTACCGGGGCTTCGGGGCCGGCCGCGCGAAGCAGTACCTCGCGGTGACCGACGAGGGCTACGTCGTCGGCGACTCGATCCTGTTCGGGCTCGAGGACGACCTCTTCTCGCTCGTCGGCTTCGAGCTGCCCATGAACTGGATCCAGTACCAGGCGGAGGTCGGCGGCTACGACGTGACCTTCCAGCGGGACGCGGCCGGCTGGGGCCGCCTCGGCGCCGTGCCGAAGCGGCTCTACCGCTACGAGCTCGAGGGCCCCGCCGCCTGGGCGATCCTGGAGACCGCCGCGGGCCGCCGGCTCGACCCAATCGGCTTCTTCCGGATGGGCGAGATCGAGCTCGGCGGACTGCGGGTGCGCGCGCTCAACCACACCATGGGCGGCGTCCCCGGCCAGGAGAGCACCGGCCTCGAGCTGTTCGGCCCGGCCGACCAGCGGGAGGCGTTCGTCGAGCGCATCCTCGCCGCCGGCGAGCCGCACGGGCTCCTGCAGGGCGGCGCGCTCGCCTACGGCACGGCCTCGCTCGAGTCCGGCTGGATCGGCGGCGTCGTGCCGGCGATCTACACCTCCCCGTCGCTGCGCCCCTACCGCGAGTGGCTGCCGGACACCGCGTTCGAGAACGTCGTGCCCGCCACCTCCGGCAGCTTCCGCCCGGCCGAGATCGACGGCTACTACGCGACCCCGTGGGATCTCGGCTACGGGCACATGGTCCGGTTCGACCACGACTTCATCGGCCGCGAGGCGCTGGAGGCCGCGGCCTCCGACCCGCACCGCCGGAAGGTGTGGCTCAGCTGGAACGACGACGACACCGCGGGCGTGCTCGCCGACGCGGCGCTGGACCGCTTCCCCCGGCCGCGGGACCTCTACGCGCCGTACCACCAGGTGCGCGACGCCGTGCTCCGCGACGGGCGGACCATCGGCCTCACCCACCAGACCGGGTACACGCCCGGCCTCGGCGCCTGGACCTCCCTCGCCTCGATCGACGAGGCGGAGGCGGTCGAGGGCGCGGAGGTGGAGATCCTGTGGGGCGACTTCGACGGCGGCGCCTCGGACCCCTACGTCCCCGACCACGTGCAGCGTCCGGTGCGGGCCACCGTCCACCTGCAGTCCCCCGCGCTCTGACCGCGCGCCGCCCGGCCGAGCGCCGGGCGGGCATCACCGAGAAACCGAAGGAGCAATCACATGGAACGACGACGTCTCAAGGCCGCCATCGGCGGCACCGCGGCGGCCGCCTCGCTGGCGCTCGTGCTCGCGGGCTGCGCCGCCGGCGACGGCGGCACCGCGCCCACCGACGGCGGGTCCACCGCCGCGACCTTCCAGCTGATGGACCCGAGGACCGGCGAGTGCGCGGTCGCCCCGCCCGATGGCGTCGACTTCGCCGCGGCGAAGGAGTACGTCGACCAGTTCTCCCAGCCGTCGAAGGGCATCATCCCCAGCGTCCTCGGCTGGGACCCACTCCCCGAGCCGCTGCCGGCGGGCCTGAAGATCGGCTACGCGAACAACATGTCGCCGGTCGGCGACGGCCTCTGGCGGCCGTTCATCGAGCAGGCGGCCGCGACCGCGGGCGGCGTGTTCGTCAACTACCCGGCCGGTCCCGACCCGGCCGCCGCCGCGACCGGCTTCGACGCGATCGTCGCCGACCCGCCGGACATCCTGATCGTCGGCGCCATCGACCCGACCCTGGTGACCGCCCAGGCCAAGCAGCTGCTCGCGGACGGCGTCACGGTCGTCTGGGGCGCCGACCCGCGCGCACCCGAGATCCTGGGCCTCCAGGACACGCTCGGCGGCATGGGCGGCTCGATCGTCAACGGCGAGGTGCTCGCGGCGGCCGCGGTGTACTTCACCTGCGGCACCGGCACCGACCTCGTCTGGTACAACATGCCGGAGTTCCTCTTCTCCACGGTCAACCACCAGGGCGCGGAGGAGCTGCTGAAGCAGCTGTCGCCGAACGCGAGCATGCGCTCGGTCGACATCTCGATCTTCGCGACGGACAACCCGAACGGGATCGTCCAGGACCTGCAGAGCCATCCGGACACGCAGTTCTTCATCACCCCCGGCGACCAGTTCCAGATCGGTCTCGCGGCCGCGGCGAAGACCGCCGGCATCGAGAACGCGCAGGGCATCGGCCAGTCCTCGCTGCCGCAGAACGTCGTTCAGATCCAGGAGGGCACGCAGTACGGCGGGTTCACGCTCGACTTCCAGCAGTTCCTCTTCCAGCTCGTGGACGAGGGCCTGCGCAAGTACGAGGGCGTGTTCCCGAAGGACGGCTACGGCACCGACTGGCGGAGGATCAACGCGAACATCTCGACGCTGATCACGCAGCAGAACGTGGACGGCCTGGACATCGGCCCGGACTCGAACTACTACTCGTACCCGAACACCGTCGCGGACTACGCGAAGGCCTGGGGCAGGTAGCAGCGGTCGGCCGATCCGACCGCCGGGGGCGCCGCTCGTCGAACAAGACGGGCGGCGCCCCTGCTCGCCGAGGCGCCCTCGGGCGACCCGTGCGACGCGCAGGCGCGGAATGCACGACAATCAGACAGCACGCGAAAACCCGCCGCTCGCCCGCGGCGGTGCGACCGGAGGGACGACGATGTCCGACACCCCAGCCCTGCACGACCCCGTCCTGGTCGGCGAGACCCTCGTCGAGACCTGGGGCGCCCGACGCTTCGAGGGGCGCGTCGCGGCGGTCACGGGCGCGGCGCGCGGCATCGGACGGGCCGTCGCCGAGCGCCTGATCGCCGAGGGCGCGACCGTCTACGCGACGGACCTGCGCGAGGAGCTGCTGCACGAGACCTGGGACGGCGTCGCCGCGGCGATCCCGCTCGCCTTCGACGTCCGGGACAGCGCCGCGGTGGACGCCGCCTTCGACCGGATCCGCGCCGAGCAGGGCAGGCTGCACGTGCTCGTCTGCAACGCGGGCGTCCCCGACCACCCCAAGCGCGCGAAGGGCTTCCCCGGCGACCCCGAGCCGGCGACCATCGACGACGAGACCTGGCGCTTCGTCCTCGACATCAACCTCAGCGGCACGTTCTACTGCATCCGCGCCGCGCTGCCGCTGATCCGCGCGGTCGGTCCGGCCGGCGGCGCGATCGTCAACCTCTCCAGCGTCGCGGCGCTGCACCCCTCGCCGCTCGCCGCGCCGTACCCGTCGTCCAAGTCCGGGCTGATCGGCATGACGCACGCCCTCGCCGCGCTGCTCGGCCCGGAGAACATCCGGGTGAACGCGGTCGCCCCCGCGGCGACCGACGGCGCGATGATGCCGGACGACAAGGAGTACCTCGCGACGCTCACCGCGAAGCAGCCGATCGACCGGCTCGTGCCGCCGAGCGAGATGGCCGCGACGATCGTCCACCTCTGCTCCGACGAGGCGCAGTTCATGACCGGCCAGACCGTCAGCGTCAGCGGCGGCATGGTGATGTGACGGACCAGGCACGAGGGAGCAAGGACATGGACAAGTACGCGAACGAGATCCAGCCCGTGGTCGGTCCCGTCGAGGTCGGCGGCGAGCTCGTCGAGACCTGGGGCTTCCGCCGCTTCGAGGGCCGGGTCGCCGCGGTCACCGGCGCCGCGTCCGGGATGGGCGAGGCCGTCGTGCGCCGGTTCGTCGCCGAGGGGGCCGTCGTCTACGCGCTCGACCTCTCGCGGGAGCGGCTCGACCGGATCTGGGGCGACGTCCCAGAGGTCACCGGCATCGCGGTCGACGTCGCCGACAGCGCCTCGGTGAACGCGGCGTTCGAGCGCATCGGCGCCGAGCGGGGCGGCCTGCACTCGCTGGTGACCGCGGCCGGCGTCTCCGACTCGCCGACCCGCATGGACCCGGAGGGCGGGCACAGCTCCGCCGACCTGTCGACCATCGACGACGACTCGTGGGACTTCGTGATCGGCGTCAACCTGACCGGCACGTTCTACTGCATCCGGGCCGCGATGCCGCTCATCCAGGCGACCGGCGCGGGCGGCGCGATCGTCACGATCTCCTCGGTCGGCGCCTTCGCGCCCTACCCCCTGCCCGCGGCCTATCCCGCGTCGAAGGCGGGCGTCGCCGGCATGACGCGGGCGATCGCCGCGCTCGTCGCGCGCGAGAACATTCGGGTCAACACCGTCGCGCCCGCTGCGACGAGGACCGCGATGCTGCCGACCGACGAGGAGCTGCTCGACTCGCTGCTCGCGCTGCAGCCCATCCCGCGCGCGATCCCGGCGAGCGAGATGGCGGCGAACATCGTCTACCTGTGCAGCGACGAGGCGCAGTTCATGACCGGCCAGACGGTGCACGTCAACGGCGGGATGGTGATGTAGGCGCGGCGCCTCAGGGCTCGAGGTCGGTAAAGTTCGTGCCGGCGGAGAGCGCCACGGTGCCGCCGTCGACGGACAGCGCGGTGCCGGTCACGTAGCTCGAGCCGCTCGAGGCGAGCCAGAGCACGCCCTGCGCGATCTCGTCCGCCTGCCCGAGCCGGCTCATCGGCGTGCCGAGCAGCAGACGGTCCTTGAGCGGCTGCGGCAGCTCCTGGAGGAACGGGGTGTCGATCGGGCCCGGGCAGATCGCGTTCACCCGGATGCCGTCCCGCGCGTGGTCGATCGCCGCGGCCTTGGTCAGGCCGATGACACCGTGCTTCGCGGCGGTGTAGGCGCCGAGGTTGTAGCCGGCGACGAGACCGGAGGCGCTCGCCGTGTTGATGATCGAGCCGCCGCCGCGCGGCGCCATGACGGCGACCTCGGCCTTGATGCAGAAGTAGACGGCGTTGAAGTCGATGTCGACGACGCGCTTCCAGTCGTCGGTGCGGATCCGGCCGAGCGGCACGTGCTCGCCCTCGACGCCCGCGTTGTTGTGCGCGACGTCGAGGCCGCCGAAGCGCTCGACCACCGCGGCGACGGAGGCCTCGACCGAGTCGAAGTCGGCGACGTCGGTGCGGAAGAACTCGGCCGTGCCGCCGGCGGCGCGGATCAGCTCGACGGTCTCGGCGCCGGCGGCCTCGGCGATGTCGGCGACGGCGACGTTCGCCCCCGTCGCGCCGAAGGCGAGCGCCGTCGCCCGGCCGATGCCCGAGCCGGAGCCGGTGACCAGCACGGTGCGGCCGGAGAAGTCGTAGGAGATGTCGGGCATGGGGGCTCCTTGGCGTGGCTCAGAGGTCGAGGTCGGAGAAGTCGGTGCCGGCCGAGAGGATCGTCAGGCCCGCGTCGATCGGGAGCGCGACGCCGTTCACGTAGCTCGCGCCGTCGGAGGCGAGCCAGAGCACGCCGCTGGCGATCTCCTCGGCCGAGGCGAGCCGCTTCATGGGCACGCCGAGCATGAGGCGCTGGACGATCTGGGGCGGGACCTCGCCGACGAAGGGCGTGTCGACGCCGCCGGGGCAGACCGCGTTCACCCGGATGCCGTCCTTGGCGTGGTCGACCGCTGCGGAGCGGGTGAGGCCGATCAGCCCGTGCTTGGCCGCCGTGTACGGACCGGAGTGGTAGCCGGCGAACAGGCCCGCGGCCGAGGCGGTGTTGACGATCGCGCCGCGGCCCTGGCGCCGCATGACGGCGACCTCGGCGCGGATGCAGTAGTAGACGGCGTTCAGGTCGACCTCGACGACCCGGCGCCAGTCCTCGAGGTCGACGTCGCCGAACGGCACGTGCTCGCTCTCGATGCCGGCGTTGTTGTGCGCGACGTCGAGCCGGCCGAAGCGCTCGACGACCGCGGCGACCGTCCGCTCGGCGGCCGCCGCGTCGGCGACGTCGAGCGGGAAGAACTCGGCGCTGCCGCCCGCGGCGCGGATCAGCTTCACGGTCTCGAGCCCGCCGGGCTCGGCGATGTCGGAGACCGCGACGTCCGCGCCCGCGGCGCCGAAGGCGAGCGCCGTCGCGCGGCCGATGCCGGAGCCCGCGCCGGTGATGAAGGCGGTGCGGCCGGAGAAGTCGTAGCTGACGTTCACGATGCCGTCCTCACGACAGCGCGCTCACGACGATGTCGGAGAGGCGCTGGAAGCGGTCGATGTTCGGCCCCTGCGGGAGCAGGCCGGTGCTCAGGCCGACGAAGGTCGCGTCGAGCTCGGGGTCGACCCAGTACTCGGTCGATCCGGCGCCGTAGTTGCCGAACGTCGCGGGGCTGGTCAGCGTGCCGAACTGGTGCTTGACGATGCGCTCGCCGCGGACGCTGAAGCCGAGGCCGAGGTAGGCCGGCGGCACCTCGTAGCCGTTGCGCAGCGCCGCGGCCTTGTACAGCTCGTTCGGGAAGTCGCCGGTGTGGTTGCGCCGGGCGAGCCGGATCATGGCCGGCGAGAGGATCCGCGCGCCGTCCAGCTCGCCGCCGCGGCGCAGCATCTCCGCGAACCGGCCCATGTCCTGGGCGGTCGAGGCGGCGCCCATCCAGACCGCCTCGTGGCGCTCGGCGAGGAAGATGCCGTTCGGGTCGTCGTTCTGCTTGGAGAGGTGCTGGACCGGCACGACGCCGCGGAAGTCCGGCATGACGTGCCGCGGCCGCATGTGCGCGCGCAGGCCGAGCCGGGTGTCGTCCATGCCGAGCGGGATCAGCAGGTCCTGCTCGAAGATGTCGTTGATCGAGCGGCCCTCGGGGTCGGTGCGGCGCAGCACCTCGCCGAGCAGGATGTGGTTCGCCATCGGCGAGTAGTCGCAGCGGCTGCCCGGCTCGCTCGCGCCGTGCACCAGCGCGACGACCGACTCGACCATCTCGGAGAGCTCGTCGAAGGCGAGGCCCGGCTTCGTCTCCCAGACGCCGGGCAGGCCGTTCGTGTGGGTGAGGAAGTGGTGGATCGTCGCGCGCTCGCGCGGCGGACCGGAGAACTCGGGGATGATGTCCGAGACCTTCGTCGTGAGCGCGATCCGCCCGAGCTCGATCGCCCGGAGGATGAGCACGTTCACGAACGCCTTCGTCACGGAGAAGATCGAGAAGACGGTGTCGTCCTGCAGCGGGATCCGCTGCGCCTCGTCCGCGTGGCCGACGACGAGGTGCGCGAGCTGCTCGCCGTGCTGGGCGATCCGGATCGAGGCGCCCCAGTACTTGCGCGCGGCGACGTCCGCCTCGAGCACCTCCCGCAGGTGCTCGAGCCGCGCGGCGCGGAACGCGTCCTGCGCGCTCATCGCTCCATCGCCAGGATCGAGGGGCTGCGGACCGAGTCGAGGCTGAGCAGCATCTCCCGCTGGCCCTCGCGGGTCGCGGTCAGCGTGCGCTGGTACTGCGTCGCCTCGCGGAGCTCGTCGACGTCGATGTTCCCGTAGACGACCCGTTTCAGGCCCGAGGCGATCGGCGAGGAGACCTCGCTGAAGACCCGCGAGCGCTCCGCGGCCCAGAGGTCGAGGTAGCCCTCGTCGACCTCGCCCCTCGCGACGGCGGGGAGCACCTCCTCGAGCGCGAGCACGTCGTAGAGGCCGGTGGTCAGGCCGAGGCCGCCGGTCGGGTTCGTGAGGTGCGCGGCGTCGCCGATGAGCACGACCCGGCCGTCGCGCAGCTTGCTCGCGAGGCGCTGGTGCATCCGGTACGGCCGGTAGTCGACGAGCTCGAACTCGAAGTCCGGGCCCCACAGCCCCCGGTAGAACTCCTCGATCCGCTCGACGATCCCCTCCTCGGGCAGCGAGTCGGACTCCTGGAAGGTGCAGCGCCACAGGCCCTCGCCGTCGATGTCGGCGATGACGCAGGCGTGGGTCGGGTGGATGTAGAGGTTCGAGCTGCGGAAGCCGCGGCTGCGCAGGTCCGCGCGGAGGTTCGTCGCGACGAAGCGCTCGTCCCAGGTGAAGCCGTCGAGGCTCGCGCCGATGAGCTCGCGGACGGTGCTGCGGCCGCCGTCGGCGCCGACCAGCCAGCCGGCGCGGAGCCGTTCGGTGCCGTCGGCGGTCTCGACGGTCACGGTCACGCCGTCGGCGTCCTGCTCGAGGCCCGAGACGCGCGTCCCCCAGCGGATCTCGACGCCGAGACGGGCGAGGTGCTCGGCGACGAGCGTCGTGAACTCGCCCTGGCCGAGGTGGAGGTTGTACGGCGTCGGGGTGTCGCCGTCGATGACCTCGAATGGGGCGGAGAGCACCTCGCCGAGGGCGACGACGTGCAGGTTGAAGCCCTCGCGGTCGAGGTGACCGCGCTCCTTCATGTCCTCGAGGATCCCGAGCCGGTCGAGGTCGGGCAGCAGCGGGTGGAGGTAGACCACCGCGCGGGGCGACATGTTCGGCACCGGATCGGCCTCGACGACGGTGACCTTCAGGCCCTGCTTCGCGAGCGCGAGCGCCGCCATGACGCCGACCGGGCCGGCGCCCGCGACGATCACGGTGTCATCCGCCATGGTTCCTCCTCCTCGAGGTGCCGGCGCGCGCCGACGCGTCGCGCCCGGAGCCATCGGGCCGAGGCCACGCTAGCCTGTCAGACAGCTTCATGTCAACTTGCCTGACAATCCGCCGAGCAGGGCCGAGTCAGCCCGCCGCCGCGGCCGCCTGCGCCCGTTCCAGCGCCACCAGCGCCGTCCGGGCCTCCTGCTGGACGTGGAACGCGGCCGCCGACCGCGCGCTCTTCACGTCGCCTCGCGCGAGGGAGTCGAGCATCGCCTCGAGCTCGATGAGGTTCTGCGTGGTGCGTCCCGGCTGCTCGAGCGCGAGCGCCCGCAGCTGGGTCACGCGGCGCTGCAGCAGGTTGACCATCTGCAGCAGGATGGGGTTCTTCCCGCCCTCGAGGAGCACCTCGTAGACCCCGTTCATGGCCCGCATGGCGGCGACCGAGGCGCCCTCGCCGCGCTCGGCGGCGGCCCGCACCTCGGCGACCGCCTCCCGGAGCCGCTCGACGTCGGCCGGCTCGGCGTGCTTGATGAAGAGCTCGACGGCGAGCCGCTCGAGCTCGACGCGGACCTCGCTGACCGAGGTGGCGAGCTCGGGGCTCGTGACGGCGACGATCGTGCCGCGGCCGCTCAGCGACTCGACGAGTCCCTCGGCCTCGAGCTGGCGCAGCGCCTCGCGCACCGACGGGCGGCTCGCCTGCGTCATCTCGCAGAGCTCGCGCTCGACCAGGAGCTTGCCCGGCTCGAGACGCATCTCGATGATCGCGTCGCGCAGGATCGACGCGACCTGCTCACGGATGGGAGCGTGCCGCTGGACCTGGCGCCCGCCGAGGAGATTGCTCACGCCCGGCCCCTTCCATGCTGCCCGGTCGAGCTTATCCGGCCAGCGCCCCCGGTGCCACCGGCGTCTCGGCGATGCCGCGGACGCCGAGGCCGGTGACCCGGTAGAGCAGCCCGCCCTCGGCGCCCGGATGCGTCGGCGCCCCGGGCGGCAGCTCCGCGAAGCCGGCTGGGTCGAGCGAGGTGACGTGCAGGACGTCGAGGTCGGGGCCGCCGAAGGCGAGGCTCGTGATGTTCGGCGTGGGCAGCTCGAGCCGGTCCAGGACGGCGCCGTCCGGCGAGACGCGGACGATGAACGGCGCGTGGTGCAGCACGATCCAGACGCAGCCCTCGGCGTCGACCGTCGCGCCGTCGGGGAAGCAGCCCTCGCCGGCCGTGGAGTGCAGCACCCGCTCGTTCGACAGCCCGGCGTCGTCGTAGTCGTAGGCGAGCTCGGTGCCGGTCAGGCTGTCGGCGAGGTAGAGCGTGCCGCCGTCCGGGCTGAAGCAGAGGCCGTTGCCGAGGTGGATGCCCTCCCGCAGCGTCGTGGTCGAGCCGTCGGGCTCGAGCCGGACGAGGCGGCCGACCGGCTCGCGGAAGCCGCGGTCGCCGGAGACGGCGAGCAGTCGCCCGCGGCGATCCGCCTTCCCCTCGCTGATCCGGTCGGCGGGGCCGACCCCGGCCGGGACGAGCGGGCCGAAGTCCCCGGTCGCCGGGTCGAAGCGCCGGAAGCCGTCCTCGAGCGCGACCGCGACGCCGCCGTCGGCGGTCGTCGCGACGGCGCCGGGCGACTCCGGAGCGGTCCAGGAGTCGAGCTCGTCGTCGGGGCCGAGCCGGTGGATCGAGTTCCCGAGGATGTCGATGAACCACAGCGACCGCGTCGCGGGGTCCCAGACCGGGCTCTCCCCGACCAGGGTGTGCACGCCCGGCACCCGTTCGATCCGCGTCATCTCGACCGCCTTCCGTCCGCTGGCGACTGTAGTTGCCGATGCCGGCCGTCGGCTATACATTTGTCAGACAGCATGACGACGTGCCGGAGGAGGCTCGACCGGGTGACCGAGATCAACGGACGGGTGGCCGTCGTCACCGGAGGGGCCTCGGGCATCGGCCGCGGCATCGCCGAGGAGTTCCTGGCCCTCGGGGCACGGGTCGTCATCGCCGACATCAACGAGGACCGGCTCGCCCGGACGGCCGCGGAGATCGACGCCTTCCCGGTGCGCACCGACGTGACCCGCGCGGAGAGCGTCGCGGCGCTCCGCGACGCCGCGATCGAGCAGTACGGCCGCGTCGACATCCTCGTCAACAACGCGGGCGTCGGCCCCGTCGGCTACATCGAGGAGCTCACCCTCTCCGACTGGCGCTGGATGCTCGACGTCAACCTGTGGGGCGTCATCCACGGCATCGACGCCTTCCTCCCCCACCTCATCGCGAGCGACCGCGGCGCCCACGTCGTGAACACCGCGTCCTTCGCGATCTTCAACCCGCTGCCCGGCCTCGGCGCCTACCAGGCGGGGAAGTTCGGCGTGCAGGGGCTCTCCGAGACGCTCGCCATCGAGATGGCCGAGCGCCACCCGCACGTCCACGTCTCGATCCTGCCGCCGGGACCGGTGCACTCGAACATCAAGGAGAGCATCGCGCTGCGCCCCGAGGGCGAGACGGGCGGTCTCAAGGCCGCCGATCTCGAGGAGGGCGAGGAGGCCGCGAAGCTGCGCTGGATCGACGGCCGCACCGCCGGGAAGGTCGTCGCCCAGGCCGTCCTCGGCGACGACCTCTACGCGATCACCCACCCCGAGTGGTGGCCGCTCGTGGAGGCGCGCAACGAGCGCATCCACGCCGACTTCACCAAGTACCCGCCGATCCTCGGCTGAGCGCCGACACGACGCATAAGGAGCCAGACGCCATGGCCGAACGACCGACCCTCGCCCCCGCCGTCCTCGACGAGCTCGCCGCGGCGCTCGACGCCGAGCGGGTCGTCACCGACGCCGCGGGCGTCGACGAGTTCAAGGACCCGTACTGGATCCCCGGCGACGACAGCTACCTCGGCTCCGCGGTCGTCTACCCGACCACGGTCGAGGAGGTGCAGGAGGTCATGCGGATCGCGAACCGGCACGGCGTCGCGGTCTGGCCGCACGGCCAGGGCCGCGGCGGCTACGGCGGCCCCTCGCCCCGGGTCCGCGGCTCGATCCAGATCAGCCTGCGCAAGATGGACAAGGTGCTCGAGATCAACGAGGAGCTCGCCTACGCGGTCGTCGAGCCCGGCGTGCGCTGGTTCGACCTGTACGACGCGATCGAGGCGGGCGGGCACTCGCTCCAGCTCACCGTCCCCGACCTCGGCTGGGGCTCGGTCATCGGCAACTCGATGGACAACGGCATGACGTACATGCCGTACGGCGCGGACTTCCAGCTGCTGTGCGGCCTCGAGGTCGTGCTGCCGACCGGCGAGCTCGTGCGCACCGGCATGGGCGCGATCCCCGACAACAAGTCCTGGCACCTCTACCGCCGCGGCCTCGGGCCGTCGTTCGGCGAGATGTTCGCCCAGAGCAACTTCGGCATCGTCGTCAAGGCCGGCGTCTGGCTCCAGCGCAAGCCCGAGGCCTACGTCTCGGTGAACCTCTCCGTCGGCCAGGACGCCGACTTCGAGGCGGCCGTCGACGCGCTCCGCGAGCTGCGGCTCGCCAAGGTCATCGAGGGCGTGCCGGCGCTGTACGCGGCGCTCACCGCCGCGCCGCAGCTCATCGACGCGCAGGTCGACTTCGACCTCAGCCGCCCGCTCACCGACGAGGAGCTCCAGGCCTACGCCGACGAGACCGGCGTCGGCATCTGGGCCGGGCGCACCGCGCTCTGGGGCACGAAGGCGATCGTCGAGGCGAAGCTCGAGGCGATCCGTCGCGTCTGGGAGGCGATCCCGAGCGGTCGGGTGCTCGCCTCGAAGGTCTACGCCCCCGCCGACTACCCGGACATCACCCTGTCGACCGAGCAGGTCCAGGCCGGCATCCCGACGCTCCAGCTCATCGAGGCCCAGCCCCCGTGGCTCGGCCACATCGGCTTCTCGCCGATCATGCCGCTGCAGGGCAGCGAGGTCCGCTTCGTCATGGAGCAGATCCGCACGCGGCTGCGCGAGGACGGCCTCAACTTCCTCGGCGGCGTGTTCGCGTTCAACGAGCGCACCGCCTGCATCGTCACCGGGATCCCGTTCGACGTCCGCGACGAGGCGCAGACGCGGCAGGCGTACGCCTCGGCGAAGCGGCTCGTGCAGGAGGTCGGCGCCCTCGGCTACGGCGAGTACCGTGCGCACGTCGACTTCATGGACGAGGCGCAGGGCGTCTACGACTGGAACGACGGCGCCTACCGCCGCTTCGCCGAGACGATCAAGGACGCGATCGACCCGAACGGCGTGCTCTCCCCCGGTCGCCACGGCATCTGGCCCGAACGCTTCCGGGACGCCTGAGCGCGCCGGACACGAGGCGGCTAGAGCCAGCCCGTCGACGGCTCGATCTCGAGGAGCCAGGACAGGTCGCGCTCCCGCGCGCCCGACTCGTCGCGCGAGGCGCGCGCCCGCCACTGCTTCGGCGACTCCCCGAAGGCCTGACGGAAGACGCGCGAGAAGTGCGCCTGGTCGGGGAAGCCCCAGCGCTCGGCGAGCTCGCCGATCGGCCGGTCGGCGAGCATCGGGTCGCCGATCTCGCGGCGCACGCCCGCCAGGCGCCGCTCGCGGATCCACGCCGAGACCGTCGTGCCGTGGTCCTGGAAGGCCGCCTGCAGGGTGCGGGTCGAGATGAAGTTCGCCGCGGCGATCGACGCGGCGCCGAGCTCGGGCTCCCTGAGGTGCTCGGCGATGTACGCCGTGACGCGCTGGAACACCGGCGTGCCCGCCGCCCGGTCGCCGCGGGTGCGCTCGAGGAAGTCGAGGAAGCTCGTCGTGAACAGGTCGACCAGGTTCTGCGCGACGCGCCGGCCGACCGGCCCGCGCAGCAGGTCGGGGTCGCGGGCGACCGAGGCGACGAAGGGCGAGAGGTGCGCGCTGAACCCGTCGGCGGCGCCCACCGAGCGCCCGAGCAGCGGCAGGAAGGACTGCGCCGGCGCGTCGATGAAGGTCTGCGGGAAGCGCAGCATGAACACCGTGAAATCGCCGTCGAACTCCCAGTCGAAGGGCACCAGCGAGCTGGAGACCGCGAAGTCCCCCGGCTGCAGCGGGGCGCTCGAGCCGGCCTGCGTGAAGGTCGAGGTCCCCGCGATCTGGAAGTTGACGACGTAGAGCGGCTCCGGCGTGAAGCGGATGTGCTCCGGCGTGCGGTGCAGCACGTGCCGGGCCGTGCGCACGTCGATGAGGTGCGCGGAGATGCGGTCGAGGATCTGCCGGTGCAGCGTCCCGTGGAACTCGCCGCCGGCCGGGTTCTCGACGCGCTGGAAGGACGGCAGCTCGCCCGTGATGAGCACCCGCCAGCTGTCGAGATCGTCCGCGCTGCCGCGGATCTCCTGGAAGACCCCGCTCATGGCCGCGAGCCTATCCCGCCTCGCAGTGCGCTCAGATCGCGCCGGTCTCCGTCATGCCCGCCTTGAGCCGGAGCTCGCCGCCGTCCCACACCGAGGCCCAGTCCTCGACCCAGCGGCGGCTCGCGATCCGCCAGCCGCGCTCCGTCCTGACGACGACGTCGTAGTAGGTGCCGTGCACCTGGAACGCGGTCGCCCGGCCGTCGACGTCCCGCGCCCACGGGTTGAACGTCTTCGAGCAGCAGGTCGCCGAGGCGCGCGACTCGTCGAAGTCGACGACCAGGTTCGAGGTGATGTGGAAGATGTGCTCGAAGCCGTTGCCGCCGAACATGTCGATCGCGCGCAGCTCGTCCCAGCTCAGCACCGGCCCGTTCGCCTGGCTGTAGTCGAAGCTCGCGTCGCTCGTGAACACGCGGTCCGCGAGCGTCTCGTAGTCGGCCCGGTCGACCGCGTGCACGTAGCGCGCGTAGACGTCCTGGATCTCGAGCCGGTCGCCGATCTCGTTCAGGTCCATGGGTCCCGCTCCCGCTCGCCCGAGCCCGTCACCGGAGTTCCGGCAGCGTCCAGCCGTTCAGGTCGTACTCGCTCATCGCCTGCTCGGCGAACTCCTCGAGCTCCCGCTCCTTGCCGCTGCCGACCGCGTCCCAGTGCACGAGGAGCCGCACCTGCTCGTGGGAGCCCTGGTAGTTGCGCTCGTAGAGCTCGTGGCGGCCGCCGAACTCGGTGCCGACGGCGTCCCAGAGCAGCTTGAGCGTCTTGACGCGCTCCTCCGCCGAGATGCCGCCGGAGCCGCGCACGTACTTGTCGAGGTACGGGCGCACCTCGGGCGACTGGAAGTCCTTGACGGACGAGGGCAGGTAGATGAGGCCGCTGCCGAGGTCCTGCAGCACGATCTCGCGGATCCGCGCGTAGCCGACCATGGAGAGCCAGCGGTAGGAGTTGACGGCGTCCGGGTTCGGCTGGACCGAGCCGTTCAGCCACGGCACGGGGTTGCGCGCCATCTCGTCGGCGATCGCCCAGAACGTCGATCGCCACGCCATGACCTCGCCGAGGCGCATCTCGACGCCGCGGAAGTCCTTGGTCCCGGTCAGCGCGAGCGACTTCGAGAGCAAGCCGGTGATGAAGTCGACCTTGACCGCGAGCCGCGTCGCGCCTTGGAAGGTGAGCCGGTGCGCGAAGCCCGACTTGGGGCCGAACACGTTGAACTGGTCGACGTCGCCGTAGAGGAAGATGTTCTCCCACGGGATGAGGACGTTGTCGAGGATGAGGATCGCGTCGTTCTCGTCGAAGCGGCTCGACAGCGGGTAGTCGAAGGGCGTCGCCGTCTCGTCGGCCGTCTGGGCGTACGAGGTCCGCGAGATGAGCTTGACGCCGGGGGTGTTCATCTGGATGCCTGCGACGATCGCGAACTTCCTGTCGCGGACCGGGGCGCCCGCGTAGCCGAGGAACGCCATGTTCGTCATCGCCGAGCCCGTCGCGACGACCTTCGCCCCGCTCACCACGACGCCGCTGTCGGTCTCCTTGACGACGTGCAGGAACACGTCGCCGACCTCGTCCGGCGGGAGGTTGCGGTCGATCGGCGGGTTGATGAGCGCGTGGTTCCAGTAGAGGACCTTCTCCTGGGACTCCTTGTACCAGCGCAGCGCGTTGTCCCGGTACTCGCCGTAGAACTCGTCGTTGACCTTGAGCGTGCCGAGGAAGGCGGCCTTGTAGTCGGGCGTGCGGCCCATCCAGCCGTAGGTGAGGCGCGCCCACTGGGTCATCGCCTCCTTCGCGTCGAGCATGTCCTCGGCCGAGGTCGCCATCTTGAAGAAGGGGTGGGTGTATCCGCCGTTGCCGGTGTCGGTCGGGACGGTCTTCACCCGGCCGTCGTGCAGCGCGTCGTAGAGGCGCGCCATCGAGCGGACCGGGGTGCGGAACGCGGGGTGCTCGGTGACGTCCTTGACGCGCTCGCCGTAGACGTAGATCTCGCGGTCGTCCCGGATGGACTCGATGAACTCGGCGCCGTTCATGGGGCGCGAGCTGTTCTCGGGCAGCGGCAAGGTGCTCTCTCCTTCAGCGGGGATGGGGGTCGGACGGGCTCGGGCCGGCGCTCAGGCGATGCCGAGCGGCAGGAACTGGCCCTTGTAGAACGCGAGGGCGTCGCCGTCCTCGGCCGCCTCGTAGTGGTGCACCCGGCCGACGACGAGGATGTGGTCGCCGGCCTCGTGGACCGCCCAGGGCTCGCAGACGAACGCGGCGTGCGACTCGGCGAGGCGGGGGGCGATGTGGTCCTCGTTCCAGCGGACCTCGTCGATCGCCTCGGGCCTGCCGGCGAAGCGCATCGCGATGTCGTGCTGGTCGTGCCCGAGGACGTTGATCGAGAAGGGCTTGCCGACCATGCGCTCCGCGGCGCGGCTCGTCGTCGCGAGCGAGACGAGCACCAGCGGCGGGTCCATCGAGACGGAGGTGAACGAGTTCACCGTCGCGCCGAGGTACTCCCCCTCGTGCTCGTAGGTGACGACGGTGACGCCGGTGGCGAACCGGCCGAGCGTGCGGCGGAAGTCGCGCGGGTCGAACTCGGCGGATGCGACGGGCGGGTTCGCGATCATCGTCACGGTCACTCCTTCGTGCGGGGCTGCGACCGCGCGTCGTGCGGCCTCGCATCGATTCTGCGAGCACCCTCCGGGCCGCCGCTTGTGCGATCGCGCAGGCGAGTTGCGCGGATGCGCACAGTCGTCTTCGGGCCGCCCGCGGCCGCGAACGACGCGATACCGTTTGTCTGACAACAGCCCGGGACACGGAAGTCCCCGATCCGAGTCGACGACGACCTGCGAGGAGCCGACATGGCCGAACCGACCACCCGCCCGTACACCGGCGCCGAGTTCCTCGAGTCGCTGCGCGACTCGCGCGAGATCTACTTCGAGGGCGAGCGCATCGAGGACGTGACGACCCACCCCGCCTTCGCGACGCCCGCGCGCTCGATGGCCCGGCTCTACGACGCGCTGCACGACGGCTCGATGCGGACCGTCCCGACCGACACCGGCAGCGGCGGGATCACCCACCCCTTCTTCAAGGCGCCGCGGTCGACCGAGGACCTGCTCGACGCGCGCTCGGCGATCGAGTCGTGGGCGCGGCTGACCTACGGCTGGATGGGCCGGACCCCGGACTACAAGGCGGCGTTCCTCGGCACGCTCGGCGTCAACGACGAGTACTACGGGGAGTACGCGAGCAACGCGCACCGCTGGTACCGGGAGTCGCAGGAGAAGATCCTGTACTGGAACCATGCCCTGGTGAACCCGCCGATCGACCGCAACCTGCCGCCGGACGAGATCGGCGACGTCGTGCTGCACGTCGTCAAGGAGACGGACAACGGCGTCGTGGTGAGCGGGGCGAAGGTCGTCGCGACCGGCTCGGCGATGACCCACATGGCGTTCCTCGGCTACTTCGGGGCGCCCGTCCGGGACAAGCAGTTCGCGATCATCGCGGGCATCGAGATGAGCACGCCGGGCGTCAAGCTCATCTCGCGCACCTCCTACTCGGCGACGGCGAAGCAGACCGCGACCCCGTTCGACTACCCGCTGTCGAGCCGCTTCGACGAGAACGACGCGATCCTCATCCTCGACAACGTGCTCATCCCGTGGGAGAACATCTTCGTCTACGGCGACCTCGAGAAGTTCAACATGTTCGGGCTCGCCTCGGGCTTCGGCGACCGGCTCGCGCTGCAGGGCGCGATCCGGCTGGCGGTGAAGACCGACTTCATCGCCGGCCTGCTCGCCAAGTCGCTGACGATGACCGGCACGAAGGACTTCCGCGGCGTGCAGGTCCGGCTCGGCGAGGTCTACGCTTGGCGCTCGACCTACTGGTCCCTCGTCGAGGCGCTGACGCGCAATCCCGTCCCGTGGGTGAACGGCTCCGTCCAGCCCGACCCGGTGGCCGGCGACGCGTACCGCTCGCTCGGCGCGGTCGGCTACGCGCGGATCCGCGAGATCGTGCTGCAGGACCTCGGCTCGGCGCTCATCTACCTGCCGTCCTCGGTCAAGGACTTCCGGTCGCCGGAGGTGCGTCCGTACCTCGACAAGTACGTGCGCGGCTCGGGCGGGATCAGCGCCGAGGAGCGGGTGAAGACGCTCAAGCTGCTCTGGGACGCCGTCGGCACCGAGTTCGGCGGCCGGCACGAGCTCTACGAGCGCAACTACCAGGGCTCGCACGAGGCGATCAAGATCGGCGCCGTCTTCGACTACGAGCGTCGCGGCACCGCGAAGGCGCTCGCCGACTTCGCGGAGCAGGCGATGAGCGAGTACGACCTGGACGGCTGGACGATCCCGGAGCTGCGCGACTGACGCGGCGGGACGCGCGCGGCTCGGAGACCGGTGGCGCAGATCGGCGCGTTTGTCTGACAAACTGATACGGACATCGCTGTCCGAGATCAGGGTCGACGACGACCCGGAGTTGGGAGTCCCGCCCGTGACCTCCGATCGCAACCGCGCCTGGATCGTCGAGCGGCCCGTCGTCGGCGAGTACTCGCCCGACTGCCTGCGGCTCGCCGAGCGCCCGGTCCCCGAGCCGGGCGATGGCGAGGTCCTCGTGCGCACCCTGCTCGTCTCGATCGACCCGACGACGCGCAACTGGCTCACGCTCGACCCCGCGAAGCAGTTCATCCCGTTCGGCGTCGGGGACCCGGTGCTCAGCGCGAACGTCGGCATCGTCGTCGAGTCGCGGCATCCCGACTACGCGGTCGGCGACACCGTGCGCGGCCACTGGGGGATCGCCGACTACGGCGTCGCCGTGCCGTTCACGCTCGAGCGGCTCGACGCCGAGGGCGTCCCCGACGAGGCGCAGCTCTCGGCCTTCTCCCACGTCGGGCGGGCCGCCGCGGTCGGCCTGCTCTGGGCTGCGGAGCTGCGGGACGGCGACACCGTCGTCGTCTCCGGGGCCGCCGGCGCGACCGGCTCGATCGCGGTGCAGCTCGCGAAGTCGCGCGGCCACCGCGTCGTCGCGATCGCGGGCGGTGCGGAGAAGACCGCCTACTGCCGATCGATCGGCGCCGACGAGGCGATCGACTACCGGTCCGAGGACGTCGCGGAGCGGCTCGTAGCGCTCGTGCCCGAGGGCGTCGACCTCTACTTCGACAACGTCGGTGGCCCGATCCTCGACGCGGTGCTCGCGAACATGGCGGTCGGCTGCCGGATCGCGATCTGCGGGGTCATGTCGCAGTACCAGGTCGAGCGGCCCGAGGACGCCTACGGGGTGCGCAACCTGCCGAACATGCTGTGGAAGCGGGCGACGATCCGCGGCTTCGTCGTGCCCGACGCGGGGCCGGAGCGGCTCGCCGAGTACGACCGCCTGCTGCGCGAGCTCCACGCGAGCGGCCGGCTGCGCGTGCGCGCCCACATCCTCGACGGGCTCGAGAGCGCGGCGGCGGCGGTCGGCATCAACTACGCCGGGGCGAACGAGGGCAAGCTCATGGTCCGCGTCTCGGACCGCTGAACGACCGCAGAACGAAGGAGCTCGCATGACGCAGCGATTCACCGACCGGGTCGTCCTCGTGACGGGCGGCGCGGGAGGGATCGGGGCCGCGACGGGGCGCGCCTTCGCCGCCGAGGGCGCGATCGTCGCGCTCGCGGACCGCGATCTCGCGGGTGCCGAGGCGACCGCCGCGGCGATCATCGCGGCCGGCGGCCGGGCGAGCGCCCACGCCGTCGACATCGCGGACGAGGACTCGGTCGACGCGCTCGTCGCGGGCGTCGTCGCCGAGCACGGCGGGCTCCACATCGCGTTCAACAATGCCGGAGTGCCGACGCCGATCCTGCCGACCTTCGACGAGCTCACGCCCGAGATCTGGCGGAACGTCATCGACGTCAACCTCACCGGCACCTACCTCTGCATGCGCGCCGAGGTGCTGGCGCTGCGCGCCTCCGGCGGCACCGCGATCGTGAACACGGCCTCGATCCAGTCGCTGCGCGCCTCGGCCGGCCAGGCGGGCTACATCGCGAGCAAGCACGGCGTCGCGGGCCTCACCAAGGCCGTCGCGCTCGACGTGATCGGCGACGGCATCCGGGTGAACGCGGTCTGCCCCGGCTTCATCATGACGCCGATGATGGCCCCCGCGGTCGCCGTCCCCGAGGTCAAGGCGTTCCTCGAGGAGAAGGCGCCGATCCACCGCATCGCCGAGGCGGAGGAGGTCGCCCGAGCGGTCCTCTTCCTCGCCTCGGACGAGGCGTCGTACTGCGTCGGCTCGCTGCTCAGCGTCGACGGCGGACTCGCGATCTAGGAGGACCTGCGATGCGCATCTCGGTACTCATCGGCGCTCAGGGCGAGGGCATCGAGCGGCTGCTGGAGGCTGCGGTCGCCTGCGACGAGGCCGGAGTCGACGGGATCTGGTACGGCCAGTTCCTCGGCTACGACGCCCCGACGCTCGCGCTGGCCGCGGCGGCCCGCACCGAGCGGCTGATGCCGGGCGTGAGCGTCGTCGTGGCCCGGCCCCGCCATCCCATCGCGGTCGCCGCGCAGGCGCACACGGTCAACGCGATGAGCGGCGGACGCTTCCGCCTCGGCGTGGGGCTCTCGCACCGCTCGACCATCGAGGGCATCTACGGCCTCGACTTCCCCTCGCCGGGCAGGTACCTCCGCGAGTACCTGCGAGTGCTGCGCGAGCTCATCGAGCTGAGGCCCGTCGACTTCGACGGCGAGTTCGTCCACGCGCACGGTCAGCTCGGCATCCCGGAGGCCATGCCGCTGCCGCTGTACACGGGCGCCCTCGGGCCGCTCGCGCTCGAGGCGACCGGCGAGTTCGCCGACGGCACCGTGACCTACCTCGCCGGTCCCCGCACGATCGAGGAGCACGTCGTGCCGCGGCTGCTCGTCGGCGCGGCCCGCTCCGGTCGGCCCCGCCCCGAGCTCGTCGCCTGCGTCCCGGTCATGGCGACCGACGAGCCGGACGCGATCACGCCGCGGCTGCACGAGTTCACCCGCTTCCACGCCAGCCTGCCGGAGTACCAGCAGATCATCGAGCGAGAGGGCCTCGCCCATCCCGGCGACATGGGCCTGATCGGCGGCGGCGAGACCCTGGTCGCCGGCGCGCGGCGGCTCCGCGACGCCGGCGCGACCGAGCTCGGTGCGGCGCTGTTCGGCGACCGGGAGGAGCAGCTGCGCACGATCCGGGCGCTCGGCGAGGTCGCGGCCGCCCTGCGCTGAGAGGGCGAGCGCGGCCTCGACGCGGGCCGCGACCGCTCACCCGGCGTTCGCGGGGTGCGGGATCGTCTCGACGTCGAAGTCGCGGTTGTTGACCGCGTCGAGGTACGGGTACCGCGCGACGCGGGCCCGGATCCGCTTCTGCGGGCCGTCCGGCTGGCCCCAGAGCACGACGAGCCCGGTGCCCTCCTCCGCGAGCGCGGGCTCGATGAAGGCGAGCGAGATCATCCGCCGGTAGCCCATGCTCGTCGCCCGGCCGGTCGTGATCCCGACCTCGCGGTCGCCGTCGAGGACGAGGTCGGCGCGGAAGCCCATCGTCCGGAACTGCCCGGTCCGCTCGTCGAAGGTCCCCGAGTCGAACTGGATCTCGGCGGGCCGGTCGAACTGGTCGTAGACCGGTCCCTCGCGGTACTGCGAGGCCCAGACGTCGGCGATGTCCTCGCCGTCCCACTCGAGGGTCACGACCTGGCGCGGCGGCGCCTCGGAGAGCCGGCGCGCGGCCTCCTTGCCGACGAAGTCGTGGTCCCAGTCGATGCGGTCGCCCCAGCCCGCGTCGAAGGGCGTGAGGTACCGCTTCGCCGCGTCGGTGCCGGCGCTGCCGAGGAGGCGCGGGCGGTCGGCGAAGAAGCCGGCCCCCGGGCGCGCGTCGAGCCACGCGGCGAAGTCCGGGGTCTCGTACCACGGGTAGGGGAAGTGGTAGTAGGCCTGGGGGAAGCCGTCCTCGGTGTGGTTGAGCATGTACGCCCACTTGCCCTGCCGGACGAGGCCGTACGGCGCGCCCGCGGCACGGATCGCCTGGTACACGGCGTGCGCGTCGGGGAATGCGCCGTGCACCTCGTACGAGAGCGTCCCGGCCATGCCGAGCCGGAGGATGCGCACCGGGCGGCCTTCGATCGAGGACTCGCGGTGGCGGGCGAACGCGATGTCGTGGAGGTCCTCGCCGGTCGCCCGCTCGAGGATCTCGAGCGAGCGCGGGCCGGCGACCTGGAACAGGAAGACCTGGCCGGTGACGTTCTCCCCCACCGCGTCGTACGCGCCGGACTCGAAGGCCCAGTCGATCGCGGGGCTGAGCCAGGTGGCGAGGTACTCCTCCTCGCCGGTGCGCATGACGACGCCGTCCGCGAGGATGCGGCCCTCGTCGTCGAGCATGATGCCGTGCCGGATGCCGCCGACGCGCAGCCGGCTGAAGTCGTTGACGAAGCGGTCCTCGAAGAACCGCCGGGCGCCCGGCCCCGTGATCCGGTACGTCGGCGAGATGCCGAGCGAGGCGCCGAGGTAGGCGCTATCCTTCCAGGCGGTCGACTCGTGGCGCCAGCCGGTGAACTCCATCGCGGCGATCATCGGGCCGGTCTGGCCGTAGCTGAGCACGTCGGCGGCCCAGGGGAAGCTCGGCTCGAAGGGCGGGAACGGGATCTCGGTCATGGTGAACCCTTCTGCCGCGTCGACGGTGACGCGGCGATCAATATTTACGCGACACTATCTCACAAATAGTCGATTGGGAAGGGCCGCTCGCGGAGCGCTATAGCCTGAGCCGATGAAGCGAGAGCGCGGCAGACCGCGGGCGACGACCCACGCGGCGATCGTCGAGGCCGCGTTCGAGCTGTTCCGCGAGGTCGGCTTCGAGTCGGTGACGATGCCGATGATCGCCGCCCGCGCCGGGATCGGCCGGGCCACCGTGTTCCACTACTTCTCGAACAAGGCGGAGATCCTCTGGTACACCCAGACCGACACGACCGAGGAGTTCCGCACGAACCTCGCGGCGCAGCCGGCGGGCGTCGACCTCGCCGACGGCGCGTTCGCGGCGTACGCCGGCATCTGGTCGACGCACGCCGACGAGATCGCGATCGGCAAGGAGATGGTCCGCACCATCGAGACCTCGTCGCCCGAGTCGACCGGGAAGTGGCGGGCGTACGAGACCTGGTCGGGTCTCGTGCACGACTACGTGATGGCGCGCACCGGACTGCCTGCGACCGACACCGCCGCCCGGGCCGTCGCGATGGCGATCTGGGCCGCGATCTGGTCCGCGGCGACCGAGTTCGCCCTCACCGACTCCGACTCGATCGACGAGCACCTCGCGAGGGCTCGCGCGGCGATCGGGGGCGCGGACCCCCGCGTCGGGGCACGCGGGGGCCTCGCGATCTGAGCTCAGCCCTCCGCGGCCGGCTTCGTCGCGGCGGCGAGGTACTGCACCGAGGCCTGCCGCCAGTTGAGCGTGACGTGGTGAGCGAGCATCTCCACGTCGCGCTTCGCGCGCGAGACCGGGTGCGCCGGGTTGCCGGTCTTCGCGCCGATGAGCGCGGCGATGCGGTTGACGGCGCCCACCGCGGTCCTCGTCACGAGGGAGTAGTTGCGGTTCCAGGTCGCCAGGTCGAGCTCCGACGACGGCACCCGCTGCCGGGTCCGCTCCGCGATGTCGCGGCTCTGTCGCTCGACCAGGCACCTCGCCATGAGGACGTCGCCGGAGGCCTGCGCGAACTCGCTCGCCGCGTAGTCCTGGTCGGCCAGCCGGTAGTCGCCGCCGAGGGCGTGCGCGACCCGGGTGCTCGACGCCGCGTGCTCCGCGAAGTGGTCGACCGCGGCGATCGCGGCGCCGACGGCGACGCCGGCGAACTCGAACTTGCCGTACGAGGGGAACGTCGTGTGGAGCATGTCGAACGTCGGGTGCAGCTCGCGCGACGCGACCCAGCCCTCCTGGAGCGCGGGGAAGGACAGCACGTGGCGCTTCGGGACGAACACGTCCTCCAGGACCTTCGTGCGGCTGCCGGTCCCGCGCATCCCGGTGGGGAACCAGTCGTCGACGGTCGTCGCCAGGGCGTTCGGGACGATGATGACGTGCGGCTCGCCCCGCTCGCCGATCGGGATGACGAAGACGAGCCAGGTCGAGAAGTCGGAGCCGCTGCAGAACGCCCACGACCCGCTCACGCGGTAGCCTCCATCGACCCCCTCGACCTTCGCCCTGGGGTTGAATCCGGTGTAGCCGGCGAGCGTCGCGTAGGAGTCGGTGCCCCACACCTCGTCCTGCACCTCCTCGGGGTAGCAGAGGAACAGGCTGTTGTCGGCGTCGAGGATCGAGAACACCCAGGCGGTCGAGGCGCAGCCCTGCGCGAGCGTCATCGTCACCCGTGCGTGCACCTCCTCGGTGAGCTCGAGCCCGCCGTACTTCTTCGGCTTGAGGATGTGGAAGAAGCCGCTGTCCTCCATCCGGCGGTAGATGTCGTCCGAGATCCGCCGCTCCTCGTCCGTCCTGACCGCGAGCGCGCGCAGCACCGGGACGAAGTCCTCGGCATCGCGGACGACGTCCTCGGCGGTCCGGTTCCGGGTCGGCGGCTGGCGGTTCTGATCGTCCATCGGTGCTCCCCTTCGAGCGATGCCGTCCGTGACGGCGGCAGGTCTGAGTATTTTCGGGACTATAGTCCCATAAATATTCGCGGTGGCAAAGCGATCGATGGGAACGCCATAGATTGGGACGATGAAGCGCGAACGCGGACGGCCCGTCGCCGCGACCGACGAGGCGATCTTCACGGCCGCGTTCGACCTCTTCCGCGAGGTCGGCTTCGAGGCGACGACGATGCCGATGATCGCCGAGCGCGTCGGCATCGGCCGGTCGACGCTGTTCCGCCGCTTCCCGAACACGACCGCGATCATGTGGTACGCCCGCGCGGAGCTGACCGAGGAGTTCCGTGCGAACCTCGCCGCCCAGCCGGAGGGCACCGAGCTCGCCGACGGTGCGTTCGCCGCCTACCGCGCCCTCTGGACGGCGCGGCCCGAGCTCGTCGCGAGCGGCAGGGACATGATGCGGATCATCGAGACCTCAGGACCGCAGGGCACGATCAAGTGGCAGGCCTACGGCTCATGGGCCGAGCTCGTGCACGGCTATGTCCTCGACCGCACCGGCCTCCCGGAGACCGACACGACCGCCCGTGCCGCCGCGATGGCAATCTGGGCCGCGATCTGGGCCGGGGCCGTCGAGTTCGCCCTCGCGGACTCCGACTCGATCGACGCGCACCTCGCCCGCGCGCGATCCGCGATCGACGTGCGGCTTCCCTCTCGCTGAGCGCGTCGGCGGCTATTCGATCTCGCCGTCCAGGTCGTACTCGGCCATCGCCTGCTCGACGAAGTCGTCGAGCCTGGCGAGTCCCCCGGTGCGCTCCATCGACTCGACCACGAGCATCCGCACCAGCTCGTGGTTGCCCTGGTAGTTGCGCTCGTACAGCTCATGACGACCGCCGAACTCGGAGCCGACCGCGTCCCAGAGCAGCTTGAGCGTCTTGACGCGCTCCAGCGCGTCGACCCCGCCCGATCCGCGCACGTACTTGTCGAGATAGCCGCGGATCTCGGGCGACTTGAAGTCCTTCACCGACGACGGCAGGTAGATGAGCGCCGAGCCGAGATCCTGGAGCACGATCTCTCGGACGCGCGCATAGGCCTGCGCCGCGACGGTGCGGTACGCGTTGACCGCGCCGAGGTTCGGGTCGACGCTGCCGGCGGGCCCCTCCTCCGGCGCGCGGACCATCGCCTCGGTGAGCGACCAGATCATCGAGCGCAGGCCGAGCACCTCGCCGAGCCGGGTCTGCACCCCGCGGAACTCGCTCGTGCCCGTGAGTCTGAGGGATTTCGCGAGCAGACCCGCGATGAAGTCGAGCTTGACCGCGAGACGGGTCGCGCCGTGCATCGGGAACCGGAGACCGAACGACGGGTTGCCGCGCAGTCCGATGCCGTTCGCGCCGTAGTGGAAGACGTTCTCCCAGGGGACCTCCACCCGGTCGAGGACGAGGATCGGATCGTTCTCGTCGAAGCGGCTCGACAACGGGTGGTCGAAGACCGCTGACGTGCGTCGTACGGTCTGCGCATACGAGGTGCGGCTGATGAGCTTGACCCCTGGAGCGTTCATGGGGACCGCCGCGATGATGTCGAAGCGCTTGTCCTTGACCGGCGCACCCGAGTGCGCCACGAAGCCGAGGTGGGTCATCGCCGACCCCGTGGCGACGACCTTGGCGCCCGAGAGCACGACACCCGAGTCGGTCTCGCGCTCGACGTGCACGACGACGTCGGCGGAGTCCTCGGGGTCGAGGTGGCGGTCGATCGGCGGGTTGACCAGCGCGTGGTTCCAGTAGAGCAGGCGCTCCTGCGACTCGGCGTACCAGCGGGTCGCGTTCGGCGCGAACTCGCCGTAGAACTCCGTGTTGGAGCCGAGCGTCGCGAGGAACGAGGCCTTGTAGTCGGGCGTGCGCCCCATCCACCCGTAGCTCATCCGAGCCCAGTGGCTGATCGCGTCCCGCGAGGCGATGAGGTCCTCGGCGCTGCGCGCGGCCTTGAAGAACGGATGCGTGACGCCGCCGCTGCCGGTGTCCGTCGGGACCGCGGGAAAGCCGCTGGCGGGGTCGTGCACCGCGTCGTACATCCGCGCGATCCGGCGGATCGAATCCGCGAACGCCGGGTGCTCGGTCACATCGGCGACGCGCTCGCCCTCGAGGTAGACGGTGCGGTCGTCGCGGAGGCTCTCGATGTACTCGGCGCCCGTCATCGGGCGGTTGGATTCTGACACGGCCTGCTCCTTCGCTGCTCGGGAACAGGCTCCGCGATCGGGGCGGCGACCCTCAATCCGGCTTCCAACGGATGGAAGCGGAGCGGGCTCAGCGCCGCCAGCCGAGCCCGCGGGAGACCGTGTCGGCGGCGAGCCGGACGGCGACGGGGAACCGCGGGTCGATCGGACCCGCGCTCGAGGCGATGAGCGAGACCGCTGCGACGACGACACCGGTCTCGTCCCGGATCGGCGCCGCGACCGAGGCGGCGCCGGGGAGGTACTCGTCCCGGGTCTCGGCCGTGCCCGCCGCGCGGATCGCCGCGAGCCGCGATCCCAGCTCCGCGGCACCTGTCGTCGTCGCCGGCAGGAATCGCTCGGGACCCTCCGCGAGGACCGCTACGAGCAGCGCATCGCCGCCGTGCGCGAGCAGCACCAGGCCGGCGCCTGTGCAGTGCAAGGGCACGCGCCGACCGAGGTGCGCGCGCTCGGGCACCGCGCTGCGCCCCGCATAGCGCTGGAGGTACAGCGCACGCAGCCCGTCGAGCACCGCGAGATGCACGCTCTCGTGCGTGAGCTCGTACAGGTCCTGCAGCACGGGCACCGAGACCTGGCGCAGCTCGCGCGCGTCGGGATAGCGCAGCCCGAGCTTCCAGAGCTTGAGGCCGAGCTGGTAGCTGCCATCGCGGCGGCGCTCGAGTCCGCCCCAGCGCACGCACTCCTCGGCGAGCCGGTGCGCCGTCGGCAGCGGCAGGCTCGCTCGCGCGGCGAGGTCGCTGAGGCTCAGCCGCACGGCGCCGTCCGCCCCGAAGGCGTCGAGCAGCGCGAACGCCCGCGCCGGGACCGAGCGATCGTCGCGGCGACGACGGCGGACGGGCGCTGGCGCGGCGGTCATCCCGCCTCAGCCCTGATGCAGGTCGCCGCCGGGCAGGTAGCGCTTCGGCCAGACGCCGTGCCGACCCGGCATCAGGATGCCGTTGGGGTCGATCGCGTCCTTGAGCTTCCGGACGAAGCGCTGGTAGGCGTGGTCGTTGAAGCCGTACTGCGCCGAGGCGAGGTCCATGATGTCGAGGTGCGCGCGGTACTCGCCGTAGCCGAGCTTGCCGATCTCGACGACGAGGTGCTTCGCGAGCCGGTACGCGTTCTCGGTGGAGGCCTTGTCGGTCCGGTCGAACTGCATGCCCGCGACGAGCAGGCAGGAGCGGTCGTTCGTCAGCATGATGCCGCCGGAGAAGTTGAGGCCGAAGGCGAGGATCTGCTTCCTCATCTCGTCGATGACCTTGCGCACCTCGCTGCCCTTGAGCGCGACGACCGGCGAGAAGCCGATGTGCGCGACGTGGTCGGGGGTGTTCTCGATCGCCTTGAGCGTCGGGATGCCGATCATGATCTGATCGGCGGAGTAGACGATCTCGTCGTACTCGTCCGGCGAGTACGAGCGCTCCGCGGAGACGGTGCCGCTCGGGATCCTCGCCCAGGCCTCCTTGATCCGCCGGAGCTTGAGCTGCGCCATCTCGGCGTCGCCCCAGATCGCGGCGCGCACCGACCAGGCGCCGACCCCGTTGCGCTCGGCGATCTCCTTGACGTCCTCGGCGGTGATCTGACGGCGCGCGTCGAGCACCTTGTCGTCGCGGAGCATGACCGCGGCGCGCAGCGTCGGGTACATGGTCGGGACGCCCTCGAGGTAGCCGGCGAGCTTGAGCTCGCGCATCGTGTCGATCGCCTGCTCGAGATCGGCGTCGTCCCAGATCGTCAGCATCGTCGGGATGTACGACTCGGGGAGGCGGCTGAGCCAGACGCCGGCCTTCGTGACGATGCCGTAGTTGCCCTGGGCGAACAGCGGGTCGATCGTCGGCCCGAGCATCCGCTTGTAGAGGTGCCAGGACTTGTTCCCGTCCTGGGCGCCCATGCCGGTGCGCAGCAGGTCGCCGTCCGGGAGCACGACCTCGAGGCCATTGATCGTCTGCTGGTCCTTGCCGAGCGGCTGGTACACGACGCCGTTGTCGAGCTGGTTGCCGATGACCGAGCCCCACCCGAGGTCGGGGGTCGGCGTCATGAGCCGGTAGCCCTTCGCCTTGACCGCGTCGTACAGGTCGAACCAGCGCACGCCCGGCTCGACGACCGCGTAGGCGAGCTCGTCGTCGATCTCCAGCACGCGGTTCATCCGGTGGAAGGAGATCTGGATGGAGCCCCGCACCCGCGGCGACGGACCGCCGTAGCCGACGTTGCGGCCCTGGCCGTGCGGCCACACCGGGATGTCGTACTCGTTCGCGAGGCGCATGATCGCCTGCACCTGCTCGGTCGAGGTCGGGAGCACGACGGCCGAGGCGGCGTAGGTCTCGTCGCCCGGGACCCAGTACGCGTCCTTGTACTCGTCGACCTTCGCGCGCTCGACGAGGACTGCGTCCTCGCCGACGACGTCCGCGAGCGCGCGGCGGAGCTCCTCGGGGATGGTCGGCAGCTCGGTTCCGGTCTCGCTCATTCGATCTCCTCCACGGTCCTCGGCTTGATCGGCGGGTACTTCAGGAACGCGGCGCGGATGCCCTCGTGGCGCTCCTCGACCCGGGGCAGCGCGCCCGGGTGGGTGATGGCGTAGAAGTCGTCGTTCCGGATGGCGCGCACCACGATCTCGCCGACGTCGGCCGGGCTCAGCCACATCGCGACGTCGCGGCGCGTCGGGTCGGCCGCGAGGTCGATGTCGGTGAGCCCGCCGCGCTCGCCGGCCGGCCGGTTGCGGCTGCTCGTCGCGATGCCGGTCAGGACGCCGCCTGGCGTGACCAGCGTGACCCCGACGTTCGCGCCGTCCTCGGCGAGCTCGGCGGCGAGCACCTCGCTGATCGCGTGCACGCCGGCCTTCGAGGCGGCGTACGCGCCGAGGTTCGGCAGGGGTTGGAACGAGGACATCGAGGACGTGTTGACGATCCGGCCGCCGGCGGGGTTCGCGAGCAGGTGCGGGAGGAACGCGTCGATACCGTGGATGACGCCCCACAGGTTGACGTCGATGACCCAGCGCCAGTCGTCGAGCGAGAGGTCGCGGATCCGGCCGGCGGGGCCGACGCCCGCGTTGTTCACGACGATCCCGACCGAGCCGTACTCGGCGACGACGGCGTCGGCGAGCGCCTGGACGCTGCCGGCGTCCGAGACGTCGACGCGGATGCCGCGCACGCCGAGCTCCTCGGCCGTGCGGTCGAGCGCGCCCTGCTCGACGTCGGCGATGACGACCTTCGCGCCCGCGTCGCGCAGCGCCGTGGCGATGCCGCGGCCGATGCCGGACGCGCCGCCGGTCACGACGGCGACGACCCCAGAGATCTCGGTCAACCCGTGCACTCCCTCGTGTGAGCGCCGCGACCCCGACCGCGGCGCAACCAGTCTGCCATGCATCTGTCTGACAGCCAAACCCGTCCGGACGCCGACGCCGTGCGACGGCGTCACGCTTCGATCACGTTGTGCTGAGAAGGCCCTGACCCGCCACTCAGGGCTCCGGTCGCGCCCCTAGCGTGGGCGCATGGCCATCACGTCCCGCACCGTCCTGGTCCCGGCGCTCCTCCTCACGGCCGCCCTCGGGCTCACCGGGTGCGCCGCCGGCGTCAACGACGCCGCCGGCGGCGCCCCCGGCATCTCGAGCCTCCCCGAGTCCGCCGTGACCCCCATGAGCGGCGCCGCCGCCGACGGGTCGAAGAGCGCGGTCGACCGCTCGATCATCGTCACCGGCTGGGCGACGATCCTCGTCGACGACCCCGCCGCCGCCGCGCAGTCGGCGACCGGCATCGTCGAGCAGGCGGGCGGGCGGGTCGACGCCCGCAGCCTGCAGGCGCCCACCGACTACTCGGGCGGCAGCGCGACGCTGACGCTGCGGGTGCCGGCCGACGCGCTCGACGGGGTGCTCGACCAGCTCGCGGAGCTCGGCCGGGTGCAGAGCCTGTCGACGAACGCGAGCGACGTGACGGTCGAGGTCCAAGACCTCGCCGCGCGGATCGGGGCGCTGCGCACGTCGATCGAGCGGCTGGAGGCCCTGCAGGCGCAGGCCGGCGACGTCGACGCGCTGATCGCGCTGGAGACCGCGATCAGCGACCGGCAGGCGCAGCTCGAGTCGCTCGAGGCGCAGCAGCGCTACTACGACGACCAGATCTCGATGTCGACCATGACGATCGAGCTGGTCTCGCAGGCCGTGCTCGCCGAGCCCGAGCCGGGCTCGTTCTGGGACGGCGTCCAGGCCGGATGGCACGCGCTCCTCGGCTTCCTCGCCGGCTCGGCCGTCGCGCTCGGCGTGCTGCTGCCCTGGCTCATCCCGCTCGCCGTGATCGCCGCGGTGGTGTGGATCATCGTCGCGGCGGCCGGGTCCCGCCGCCGCAAGCGGGCGGCCGCCGCGGCGGCCCGGCCGCCCGCCCC
>ERZ778028.405-NODE-405-length-92980-cov-8.669196_pt1 | contig 92980 bp, 93 predicted proteins | sample MGYA00375758_ERZ778028 | MGnify/ENA primary metagenome ERZ778028 (study PRJEB29350, sample SAMN05389828) | bioreactor metagenome | isolation source: Thiocyanate bioreactor | place: South Africa: University of Cape Town | collected 2014-03-17 ...
CGTCACCAAGCGCGCCGTCGCCCACGAGGGCGCGACGATGGAGTGGATCGACGGGAACATCGGCTCCAAGGTCACCATGAAGTACCCGTCGGTCTACCTCGTCGGCGAGCACGCCAAGGGCGAGACGCTGTCGGTCGCGTTCGCCGGCCCGGGCCAGCACCAGGACGCCGGCGCGAAGATGATCCACCTCGCCCCGAACACGACGAGCTCGATCATCAGCAAGTCGATCGCGCGCGGGGGCGGGCGGGCCGGCTACCGCGGCGAGGTCCGCGTCGAGCCGGGCGCGCACCACGCGGCGAACACCGTGCGCTGCGACGCGCTGCTGGTCGACACGATCTCCCGCTCCGACACCTACCCGGCGATCGACATCCGCGTCGACGACGCGCAGCTCGGCCACGAGGCGACCGTCTCCCGGGTGAGCGAGGAGCAGCTCTTCTACCTGCAGTCCCGCGGCGTGCCCGAGGACGAGGCGATGGCGATGATCGTGCGCGGCTTCATCGAGCCGATCGCCAGGGAGCTGCCGATGGAGTACGCGATGGAGCTGAACAAGCTCATCGAGATGAACATGGAAGGCTCGGTGGGCTGAGCCCATGGAACCGCACTCGCACGGCGGCGACGCCGCAGGCTGGATCACGCCCGTACAGACCCGGGACGAGCGCCCCTGGTCCTACGATCCCGCCGACTTCGGCGCGCCCGTCCGCACCGATCCGGCCTGGCGCTACTCCGACCTCGACCGGCTCGCCCCGCTCTTCGACGCCTCCGGCGTGACCGGGGCGACGGTCGCCGACGGCGACTTCCGCCCCGAGGACCTGGTCTCCGCGATCGCCCTGCAGCGCGCCGTCCCGCGGCGCCTCGTCGCCGACGGCCGGCTGGACGTCGAGGTGCGCGCCGACGGCGACGCGGTCCGCGCCGAGCACCTCGTGATCGAGGCGCCGGAGCAGGCCGTGGCGACCGTGGTCATCGAGCACGCCGGCGCCGGCGCGCTCGCCGAGAACGTCGAGATCCTGGTGCGCCCCGGCGCCGAGCTCACGCTCGTCACCCTGCAGCTCTGGGACGACGGCGCCGTGCACTCGGCGTCGCACCAGGCCGTCGTGCAGCGCGGGGCGACCCTCAAGCACGTCGTCGTCACGCTCGGCGGGGCCGCGGTCCGGGTCAACCCGAGCATCCGCCTGGAGGGCGACGGGGCGCAGGCGCAGCTGCTCGGCCTCGCCTTCGCCGATGCCGGCCAGCACTTCGAGTCGCAGGTCTTCCTGCACCACGTCGGGCGGCACACCCGCGGCAACGTGACCTACAAGGGCGCGCTGCAGGGCGCCTCGGCCCGCACCGTGTGGATCGGCGACGTCCTGATCGGCCCGGACGCGACCGGCACCGACACCTACGAGCAGAACCGCAACCTGGTGCTCACCGAGGGCGCGCGCGCCGACTCGATCCCGAACCTGGAGATCGAGACCGGCGAGATCGAGGGCGCCGGTCACGCCTCGGCGACCGGGCGGTTCGACGACGAGCAGCTGTTCTACCTCCGCGCGCGAGGGATCCCCGAGGCCGAGGCCCGCCGCCTCGTCGTGCTCGGCTTCCTCGCGGAGGTCATCCAGCAGATCCCCGACGCGGCGCTGCAGGAGCGGCTCACCGCGGCCGTGGAGCGGGAGCTGGGCCGATGAGCGCCGTGGAGGTCGCGACGCTCGGGGAGCTCGCCCCGAACTCCGCCAAGCGGGTCGTGCTCGACGGCTTCCCGATCGCGGTGGTGCGCGACTCGGACGGCACGGTGCACGCGATCGGCGACCGCTGCTCGCACGGCGAGGTGTCGCTCTCGGACGGCTTCGTCGAGGACGGCACGATCGAGTGCTGGGCGCACGGATCGCTGTTCGACCTGCGCAGCGGGATCCCGCTGACGCTCCCGGCCTACGAGCCGGTCCCGGTGTTCGAGGTCACGGTCAGGGACGACGGCGTCGTCCTCGTCGACCCCGAGAAGACGATCGTCGTTGAGGAGAACTGACATGTCCACGCTCGAGATCCAGGACCTGCGCGTCAGCGTCGCGACCGACCAGGGGCCGAAGGAGATCCTGAAGGGCCTCGACCTGGTCGTCCGCGAGGGCGAGACGCACGCCATCATGGGGCCGAACGGCGCCGGCAAGTCGACGCTCGGCTACGCCCTCGCCGGCCACCCGAAGTACTCCGTCGACGGCGGCAGCGTGACGCTCGACGGCCAGGACGTGCTCGCGATGAGCATCGACGAGCGGGCCAGGGCGGGACTGTTCCTCGCGATGCAGTACCCGGTGGAGATCCCCGGGGTGAAGGTCGCCGACTTCCTGCGCACCGCGAAGACGTCGCTCTCGGGCGAGGCGCCGCCGATCCGCGCCTGGATCAAGGACGTCCGCGGCGCCATGGAGCACCTGCGGATGGACCGCTCCTTCGCCGAGCGGAACGTCAACGAGGGATTCTCCGGCGGCGAGAAGAAGCGCCACGAGATCCTGCAGCTGGAGCTGCTGAAGCCGAGGTTCGCGATCCTCGACGAGACCGACTCCGGCCTCGACGTCGACGCCCTCAAGGTGGTCTCGGAGGGCGTCAACCGGGCCAGGGAGGCGACCGGCCTCGGCGTCGTCCTCATCACGCACTACACCCGGATCCTGCGCTACATCCGCCCGGACTTCGTGCACGTGCTCGTCGACGGCCGCGTCGCGGAGGAGGGCGGCCCGGAGCTCGCCGACCGGCTCGAGGAGGAGGGCTACGACCGGTTCCTGGCGGCGGCCGCCGAAGAGAACGCGTAGCCTGGGATCGTGCCAACCGCACTCGAGCCGCAGCTCTTCGACCAGGTCGAGGAGGCGCTGAAGGACGTCGTCGACCCCGAGCTCGGGGTCAACATCGTCGACCTCGGCCTGATCTACGACCTGTCGCTCGGCGACGAGCAGGAGCTCATCATCTCCATGACGCTGACCTCGGCGGGCTGCCCGCTCACCGACGTCATCGAGGAGGACACCGCGCAGGCCCTGGACGGGGTCGTCGGCGCGTTCCGCATCAACTGGGTGTGGATGCCGCCGTGGGGCCCCGAGCGCATCACCGAGGACGGCCGCGACATGATGCGCGCGCTGGGCTTCTCGATCTAGCCCGGTCTATCCCGCTCTAGCCGCGGTCCCTGCCGCGCTCGAGGCGGCGCACGCCCCACCAGGCCGCCGGCAGCAGCGCCCCGGCGATCAGCGCCTTGACCGCGTCCCCGACCAGGAACGGCGTGAGCCCCCAGGCGAGCACCTGCTCCGGCGTGCCCCGCGTGACCGCGGCGAGCCAGGGGAGCCCGACCGCGTAGATCACGACCTCCGCGGCGAGGAAGGCGAGCAGCGCCATCCAGATGGTGCGGTCCCAGCGCAGCCGGGCGAGCCAGCCGACGAGTGCGGCCGCGAGCACCATGCCGATGACGTAGCCGAAGCTCGGCGCGCCGAGCCAGGCGAGGCCCGACAGGTGGCCGCCGTCGGCGGTCGGGGCCGAGATCGGGGCGCCGAGGAGGCCGACCACCGCGTACAGCGCGATCGCCGCCGCGCCCCGGGCCCAGCCGAGCGAGGCGCCGACGAGCAGCGCGGCGAGGGTCTGCCCGGTGATCGGCACCGGCCACATCGGCACGACCAGCTGCGCGAGCGCCGCGGTGAGCCCCGCTCCGGCCACGACCAGCAGCGCGTCCGTCGCGATCGAGCGGGGGACGATGCGGTCGATGATGACGGTGCGGGGCGCGAGGGCCGTTGTGGTCATGCCGGTAGACTAGTCGGCCGGTCCCGCCGCATCCGGTTGTGCCATTCCGATACGTTCCGAGAGGCTTCCTGTGCTCGCCGTCACCGACCTCGAGATCCGGGTCGGGGCGAGGACCCTCATGTCCGGCGTCACCTTCCGGGTCGACCGGGGGGACAAGATCGGCCTGGTCGGGCGCAACGGCGCCGGCAAGACGACCCTGACGAAGACGCTCGCCGGAGAGGGCGGTCCGTCGTCCGGGACGATCCAGCGCACCGGCGAGATCGGCTATCTGCCGCAGGACCCTCGCAGCGGCGACCCGGAGCAGACCGCCAGGACGCGGATCCTGGACGCCCGCGGCCTCGGCGCCATCGCGCTCGAGCTCCAGGCCGCGACCGCCGAGATGGGGGACGCCGACCCGGCGATCGCGGATCGCGCGATGCGGCGGTTCTCCCGGCTCACCGACGAGTTCGAGGCGCGCGGCGGCTACGCCGCGGAGGCGGTCGCGGCGACCATCGCGTCGAACCTCGCGCTGCCCGACCGGATCCTCGACCAGCCGCTGCGAACCCTTTCCGGTGGTCAGCGGCGGCGCATCGAGCTCGCGCGCATCCTGTTCTCCGAGGCCGACACGATGATCCTCGACGAGCCGACGAACCACCTCGACGCCGACTCGGTGGTCTGGCTCCGGGAGTTCCTGAAGGGCTACCAGGGCGGGCTCATCGTCATCTCGCACGACGTCGAGCTGGTCGGCCAGACCGTGAACAAGGTGTTCTACCTGGACGCGAACCGCCAGGTCATCGACCAGTACAACATGGGCTGGAAGCACTACCTGCGCCAGCGCGAGGCGGACGAGGAGCGCCGCCGCAAGGAGCGGGCGAACGCCGAGAAGAAGGCGACCGCGCTGCAGCTGCAGGCGGCGAGGTTCGGCGCGAAGGCGTCGAAGGCGGCGGCGGCCCACCAGATGATGGCGAGGGCGGAGCGGCTGCTCGCGGGGCTCGAGGAGGTGCGCGTCGCCGACCGGGTCGCGAAGCTGCGCTTCCCGGAGCCGGCGCCGTGCGGCAGGACGCCGCTGACCGGCCACAACCTCTCCAAGTCCTACGGCTCCCTGGAGATCTTCACGGCCGTCGACCTCGCGATCGACCGCGGCTCGAAGGTCGTCGTGCTCGGCCTCAACGGCGCGGGGAAGACGACGCTGCTGCGCATCCTCGCCGGGGTGGACCGCCCGGACACCGGCGCGGTCGACCACGGGCACGGCCTGCGCATCGGCTACTACGCCCAGGAGCACGAGACCCTCGACGTGAGGCGGTCGGTGCTGGAGAACATGCTGAGCGCCTCGCCGGACCTGAACGCCGGGCACGCGCGCAGCGTCCTCGGCCAGTTCCTGTTCACCGGCGACGACGTCGACAAGCCGGCCGGCGTGCTCTCCGGCGGGGAGAAGACCCGGCTCGCGCTCGCCATGATCGTGGTCTCCGGCGCGAACGTGCTGCTGCTGGACGAGCCGACGAACAACCTCGACCCGGCCAGCCGCCAGGAGGTCCTCTCCGCCCTGGCCTCGTACGCCGGCGCCGTGGTCCTCGTCTCGCACGATCCGGGGGCCGTCGAGGCGCTCGGACCGGAGCGGGTGCTCATCCTGCCGGACGGCGTCGAGGACCTGTGGGGCCGCGACTACCAGGAGCTCGTCGAGCTCGCCTGAGCGGCCGTCACTCGACGCGGTCGAGCAGGGCGTCCTCCTCCGCGGCGTCCCGGTCGCGGCGCTTCGGCCGCGGCACATGGCCCTCGCGACGCGCCCGGCGCTCGTTGAGGATCGCCCAGAGGAGCGCGGCGGCGGCGAACAGCGCGAACAGGATCCACTGCACCGCGTAGGACAGGTGCGGCCCGGGGTCCGGCTCCGGTCGGGTCGCGAGCGCCGGGGTCGGCACCGCGGGCTGCTCGGAGACGAGCATGCCGTAGGCGCCGGTGTGCACCCCCGGCAGCCCGATCGTCGCGGCGATCAGCGGCAGCTCGATGGTCGCGACCTGACCCGGCGGCGCGGAGCGGCCCGGCACGCCGGGCTCGCCGGCCTTGAGCCGCGCGACCACCGTCACCGGGCCCTCCGGAGCCGGCGGCACGTAGTCGGGCACCTCCGCCTGCGTCTCGCCGGCCGGCACCCAGCCGCGGTCGACGACGAGCACCCCGCGGCCGCCGGCCAGCACCAGCGGCACGAGCACCTCGAAGCCGTTGCGGCCGTCGCGCGGCCGCGCGCGCACCAGCAGCTGCTGCGCCGTGTCGTACTCGCCGGAGACCTCGACCGGAGTCCAGGTGTCGGCGGCGTCGAACGGCGCCTCGGGCGAGGCGAGCACCGTCCCGAGCGGGACGGGGGCCGCGTCCCAGTTGTCGACGACCTGCCGGATGCGCTCGTGCGCCTCCTCGTTCCGCGCGAACTGCCACCAGGACAGCAGGCCGCAGACGACGGCGAAGACCATCACGAGCGCCGCGTAGCCGAGCCAGCGGCGCGGCCCGGCGAGGACTAGTCGAGCCACGAACGCGGGATCTCGAGCGGGCCGGGGGCCTCCGGCTCCTCGCGCGGCGAGACGCGCGAGACGTTCGCGATCACGACGGCGATGTACGGGAGCACGACGGCGCCGACGAGGCAGAGCAGCTGCCACCAGCCGGTGACGAACAGGCAGCCGAGCACGCAGACGACGCGGATCGACATCGTCACGGTGTACATGACGAAGCGGCGGCGCTGGTCCGCCGACGGCGAGACCGGGAGCGCCGTGATCGCGATCGGGCGGCCCATGCCCCCAGGGTACGCCGTCTCCCCGACGCGGACCCTAGGGTTGACGCATGGCAGACAGAGTGGTCCTGATCACCGGCGGGAACCGCGGCATCGGCCGGGCGATCGCGGAGGCCTTCGTCGCGGCCGGCCATCGCGTGGCCGTCACCGCGCGGAGCGGCGAGGGACCGGCCGGCACGCTCACCGTGCGCGCGGACGTGACCGACGGCGCGAGCCTCGACGCGGCGTTCGCCGAGGTCGAGTCGCGGCTGGGGCCGGTCGAGGTGCTCGTCGCGAACGCCGGCGTGACGAGGGACACGCTGCTGCTGCGGATGTCCGACGAGGAGTTCGAGACCGTCCTCGACACCAATCTGAGCGGCGCGTTCCGCGTCGTCAAGCGCGCCGCGAAGGGGATGCTCAAGGCGCGATGGGGACGCGTCGTGCTCATCTCCAGCGTCGTCGGCCTGCTCGGCTCCGCGGGCCAGATCAACTACGCGGCGTCGAAGTCCGGCCTGATCGGCATCGCGCGCTCGCTGACCCGCGAGCTCGGCTCGCGCGGCATCACCGCGAACGTCGTCGCGCCCGGCTTCATCGAGACCGACATGACCGCCGCGCTGCCGGAGGAGACGCAGGCGCAGTACCGCGCGCAGATCCCGGCCGGCCGCTTCGCGACCGCGGAGGAGGTCGCCAGGGTCGTGGTCTGGCTCGCCGGCGACGACGCCGCGTACATCTCGGGCGCCGTCATCCCGGTCGACGGCGGGCTCGGCATGGGCCACTAGGCCCGGCCGTCAGCCCCGCAGGCCGAGCAGGCCGAGCACCGCGGACAGGTCGCGCACGTCGAGCGCGAGGTCGGCGGCGGCGCGCACCCGCGGCTTCGCGTCGAAGGCGATCGAGAGCCCGGCCCGAGCCATCATGCCGAGGTCGTTCGCCCCGTCGCCGATCGCGACCGTGCGTGCGCGCGGCAGGCCGGCCGCGGCCGCCCACTCGTCGAGGGCCGCGGCCTTCGCCGCGGCGTCCACGACCGGACCGTCGACCAGCCCGGTCAGCCGGCCGTCGGCCGTCGCGAGCCGGTTCGCCCGCCAGGCGTCGAGCCCGAGGTCCGTCGCGAGCGGGTCGAGCACCTCGTGGAAGCCGCCGGAGACCGCGGCGATCATGCCGCCGGCGGCATGCACGCCGGCGATCAGCTCCGGCACCCCGGCCGTGACGCGCACCTCGGCGCGCACCTCGTCGAGCACCGAGACCGGGAGACCGGCGAGGGTCGCCACCCTGGCGTGCAGCGACTCGGCGAAGTCGAGCTCGCCGCGCATCGCCCGCTCGGTCACCGCCGCGACCTCGGCCCGGACTCCGGCACGGTCGGCGATGAGCTCGATGACCTCGTCCTCGACGAGGGTCGAGTCGACGTCGAGGACGACGAGCAGGCGCGGCACCCGACCATTCTGCCCATTCCGGGCCCGCGGGACGGACGTCAGTCGACGACCTCGCCCTTGCCGACCACCACGATGCCGCTGCCGGTGACCGTGAACCCGCGCGCCCGGTCCGCCTCGTGGTCGACGCCGACCCGTGCCCCTGGCAGGATCCGGACGTCCTTGTCGATGATCGCGCGGCGCACCACGGCGCCCGCGCCGATCGAGGTGCGCTCGAAGACGACCGCGTCCTCGACGAGCGCGCCCGACTCGACCACGACCGACGGCCCGAGCACGGTGCGGCTGACCGTCGCCCCCGAGATGACCACCCCGAGCGAGACGATCGAGTCGGTCACCACTCCGGCGTGCCCCTCGGCGTCGCGGATGAACTTCGCCGGCGGCTGGTTGACCTGCTGGCTGTGGATGGGCCAGTCGCGGTTGTACAGGTTGAAGACGGGCAGCGGCGCGATGAGGTCCCGGTGGGCCTCGAAGTACGACTCGATCGTCCCGACGTCCCGCCAGTAGTAGCGGTCGCGGTCGGTGGACCCCGGCACGACGTTCCGGATGAAGTCGTAGACGCCGGCCTCGCCCCGCGCGACGAAGTCCGGGACGATGTCGCCGCCCATGTCGTGGCTGGAGTCCTCGCGCTCCGCGTCGCGGATGACCGCCTCCACCAGCGCGTCGGCGTCGAACACGTAGTTGCCCATCGACGCGAGCACCTCGCCGGGGGAGTCAGGCAGGCCGACCGCGTCCAGCGGCTTCTCGCGGAAGCGGCGGATGCGGTCCGAGCCGGCCTCCTGCTCGATGACCCCGAACTGCGGGGCGAGCCCGATCGGCTGCCGGATGCCGGCGACCGTGCAGGGCAGGCCGGTCTCCCGGTGCGCCTCGATCATCTGCGAGAAGTCCATCCGGTACACGTGATCGGCGCCGACGACGACGATGACGTCCGGCTTCTCGTCGTTGATGAGGTTGAGGCTCTGGTAGATCGCGTCCGCCGAGCCCATGAACCAGTGCTTGCCCCGCCGCTGCTGCGCCGGCACGGAGGCGACGTAGGTGCCGAGCAGGCTGGACATGCGCCACACCTGGGAGACGTGCCGGTCGAGGCTGTGCGACTTGTACTGCGTGAGCACGACGATCTGGCGCAGCCCCGAGTTGATGAGGTTCGAGATGGCGAAGTCGATGAGCCGGTAGTCGCCGCCGAAGGGCACCGCCGGCTTCGCGCGGTCCTCGGTCAGCGGCATCAGACGCTTGCCCTCGCCGCCGGCGAGGACGATGCCGAAGACCTTGGCCCTGGTCATGCTCACACGATAAACCCCGCGGCTAGTCTCGTGACGTGCGAATCGACCTGCTGACGAGGGAGTATCCGCCGGAGGTGTACGGCGGCGCCGGCGTCCACGTCGCGGAGCTGGTGCGCGCCCTCCGCCGCGACGTCGAGGTCGTGGTGCACGCCTTCGGCGCGGCGCGCGACGAGCCCGGCACGCGCGCCTACCCGGTGCCGGCCGAGCTCGCCGGGGCGAACGCCGCGCTGCAGACGCTCGGGGTCGATCTGGCGATGGCGGCCGACACCGCCGGCGCCGACCTCGTGCACTCGCACACCTGGTACGCCGGCTTCGCCGGCCGCGCCGCGCAGCTGCTGCACGGCATCCCGCACGTGGTCACCGCGCACAGCCTCGAGCCGCTGCGGCCGTGGAAGGCCGAGCAGCTCGGCGGCGGCTACCGGCTGTCATGCTGGGTCGAGCGCGAGGCCTTCGGCGCGGCGGACGCGGTGATCGCGGTGAGCGACGGGATGCGCCGCGACGTGCTGCGGGTCTACCCGGAGCTCGACCCGGCGCGGGTGCGCACCATCCGCAACGGGGTCGACCTGGAGCGCTGGCGGCCGAGGCGGGATCCCGCGGTGCTCGCCGCGCACGGGATCGATCCCGATCGCCCGAGCGTCGTGTTCGTCGGCCGGATCACCCGGCAGAAGGGCCTGCCCTATCTGCTCCGCGCGGCCCGGCTGCTGCCGCCGGAGGTCCAGCTCGTGCTCTGCGCCGGCGCGCCGGACACCCCGGAGATCCTCGCCGAGGTGGAGGCCGGCGTCGCGGAGCTGCGCACGGAGCGCGACGGCGTCGTCTGGATCCGGGAGCACCTGCCGAGCGAGCAGCTGTCCGCGGTGCTCACGGCGGCGACCGTGTTCGTCTGCCCCTCGGTCTACGAGCCGCTCGGCATCGTCAACCTGGAGGCGATGGCGTGCGAGACGGCGGTCGTCGGCACCGCGACGGGCGGCATCCCGGAGGTGGTCGAGGACGGCGTGACCGGGCGGCTGGTGCCGATCGAGCAGCGCGACGACGGCACCGGCGACCCGACCGACCCGGAGCGCTTCGTCGCCGACCTGGCCGCGACCATCGCGGAGGTCGTCGTCGACCCGGAGGCCGCGCGGCGGATGGGCCGGGCCGGCCGGGCGCGCGCGGAGCGCGAGTTCTCGTGGGCGGCGATCGCCGACGCCACGCGCGCGCTGTACGCGAGCCTGCTCTGATCCGCGCATAGGGTGGAGGCGCCATGGTGAACGTGCTCGAGTACGCCGACGCGGCCGTCATCCGCGACCGCCGGACCATCCTCGGTCCGCTGACCTGGACCGTCGACCCGAGCCAACGCTGGGTCGTCCTCGGCCCGAACGGCGCCGGCAAGACGACGCTGCTCCAGCTCGCGGCGACGCTGCTGCATCCGACCTCGGGCACCGTGCGGGTGCTGGGGGAGCGGCTCGGGCGCACCGACGTCTTCGAGCTGCGCACGCGGGTCGGCTTCGCCTCCACCGCGATGGCCCGGCTGATCCCCGACGGCGAGCCCGTGCTGGACGCCGTGATGACCGCCGCCTACTCGGTCGCCGGCCGCTGGAACGAGGTCTACGAGGACGTCGACGAGCGCCGGGCCCGCCGGGTGCTCGCCGAGTGGCGCTTGGACGGCCTCGCCGAGCGGCGCTTCGGCACGCTCAGCGACGGGGAGCGCAAGCGCGTCCAGATCGCCCGCGCCGTGATGACCGATCCGGAGCTGCTGCTGCTCGACGAGCCCGCGGCGAGCCTCGACCTCGGCGCGCGCGAGGAGCTGCTCGAGCTGCTCGGCGGCTACGCGACCTCGCCGAGCGCGCCGGCGATCGTCATGGTCACCCACCACGTCGAGGAGATCCCGACGGGCTTCGGCCACGCGCTGCTGCTGCGCGACGGCGGCATCGTGGCGGCCGGTCCGATCGACGAGGTGATCACCTCGGAGCAGCTGTCGGCGGCGTTCGGCCGCGGCCTCGAGGTGAGCCGCATCGGACGGCGGTTCAGCGCCGTCGCGGCCTAGCGTTCTCTGCTAAAGTTGTTGGTCGCTGGTTTCGACAGACTCGACCGGCGTCCGACGTTCAGGAGAACCCCATGAAGACCGGCATCCACCCCGAGTACGCCGCGGTCGTCTTCCGCGACCTCGCGTCCGGCAAGGCGTTCCTCACCCGATCGACCCGGAGCAGCGAGAAGACCATCGAGTGGGAGGACGGGAGCACCTACCCCGTCATCGACGTCGAGATCTCCAGCGAGTCGCACCCCTTCTACACCGGCAAGCAGCGCATCCTCGACTCCGCCGGCCGCGTCGAGAAGTTCAACCAGCGCTTCGGCGGCAAGTTCGGCGCCAAGCAGTCCTGACGGCTCCGTCTCAGAGCCGCGCCGCGACCTCTTCGAGGTAGCGGCGGAGGTTCGCGATCGCCTCGTCGGCCGTCAGGTCGCCGAAGTAGAAGTGCCCCTCGAAATAGCCCGATCGCAGCTGCGACATCCGGTCGGCCATGATCTCGCGGACCGTCGCCGGTCCGCCGGCGATGCAGGTGCCGGAGTCGAGCAGTCCCTGGGCGTCGGCGAAGAAGTCGAAGCTGTGGTCGCCGCGGGCGTGCCAGATGTGCAGCATCCGCGCGCTGTGGGTCGCCCAGGCGCGGTGGAAGCGGTCCTCGGCCTCCGCGTCCGACGCGCCGACGAGGATCCAGCCGGCCAGCCCGATGCCGGGACCGTTCGGCATCGCTTCGGACTCGGCCCGCGCCGCGTGATAGGCGGCCGCGGCCTCCGCCATCTGGCCGCCCGTCCACCAGCCGACCAAGTTCACGCCGTTGCGGGCGGCCCAGTCGGCGCTCGGCGCGTTCGCCGACGCGTACCAGAGCGACAGCGAGTCCTGCAGCATCGGCTGCGCGAGCTCCGCGTCGCCCAGCCGCCCGGTCTCCAGCGCCTCGCGCAGCCGTGGGAAACGCTCGGCGAAGACCGCCTTCGACGTCGTGGTGTCGACGTCGACGTTCGCCATCTCGTAGGGGACGACCCCCGAGCCCACGCCGACGTCGATCCGTCCGCCGGAGAGCAGGTCGAGCGAGGCGATCTCCTCGGCGAGCGCGAAGGGGTGGTGCGCGGGCAGGATGTTCACCAGCACCCCGAGTCGGATCCGGCTGGTGCGCTGGGTGAGCGCGGCGAGGATCTCGTTCGGCTGGACGATGGTCAGCGGCGCGCCATGATGCTCGGTGACGTGATAGCGCTCCACGCCGAGCCGCTCCGCCTCCTGGACGAAGGCGATGTGCCCGGCGAGGGTCTCGGCCGGCGTCCCGCCGCCGAGGTAGATCTGGTCGAAGATTCCGGTTGCGAGCGCCATCGCCCAGCATCCCTTCCGGTCGGAGCGGTCAGTCGGCCAGCACCATCGCGGGCCCGCTCCAGTCTGGCGCACCGCCGGGCCATGCGGGGCGATCGGAGACCCAGTCGGGGCTCACCCGCTCGCGCATGAACCGCGCGAAGTCGGCCTGCTGCTGCGCCGCCCAGTCGATCTGCGCCCGGTGCAGCTCCATCGCGTCCTGCGGCAGCGCCTCGGCGTACCGGGTCCCGATCGCGTGCGCGATCCGTCCGGCGGCGATCGCGTCGGCGCCGGCGTCGTGCGCGTCGGTCAGCGGCACGCCGTAGTGCGCGGCGGTCAGATCGAGCGTGCGCTTGCCCTTGCGGTACCGGTCGACCTGCTTGTCGAGGATGATCGGGTCGACGATCGGCTGCGGCAGGAAGCCCTCGAGGCCGTGGCGGCGCGCCTCGTGCGCGAGCAGCGTGAGGTCGTACGGCGCGTTGTAGACCACCAGGCCGAGCCCGCGGGCGAGCACCCCGCGGACGGCCTCGAGGATCGACTGCACGCCGGCCGGAGCGGCGACGCCCTCCGCGCGGGCGCGCTCCGTCGTGATGCCGTGCACCCTGGTCGCCTGCTCGGGGATCGGGACGCCGGGGTCCAGCAGCCAGTCGCGACGGGCGACGACCTCGTCGCCGCGCAGCTCGACGACGCACGCCGAGACGATCCGGGCCGTTCGGACGTCGATGCCCGTGGTCTCCAGGTCGAAGGAAGCCAGGGTCTCGTACCACGCCATGCGGCGAGCGTATCGGGGGCGTCGGACATCGGGGGTCTCGATACGCCGCCGCGCGGCCACTCGACCCGCGAGGGGGCGGCGGCCACTCGACCCGCGAGGAGGGGAAGCGCGGCTACCCGACCCGCGGGACGGGCTCCAGCCGCAGCCAGTAGAAGCCGCGCGCCCCGAGCGTCACCTCGAGCGCGCCGTCGTCGCCGACGGCCGGGAACCGGCCGCCGCCGAACAGGTCGGTCGCCGCGGCGCCCGCGAGCCCGTCGAGCGAGATCCGCGCCGAGACCGGCGTGTGGGCGAAGGAGAACACGCACAGCACCGTCTCCGGGCGGTCGCCGAAGGCCTGCTCCGACCCCGCGTACTCGCGGACGTAGGCGAGCACCGACTCGTGGTCGGACGGCGCGACCCGCAGGTCGCCGAGCGCGAACACCGGGTGCTGCCGCCGCACGTGCAGCGCCCCCCGGATCCAGCGCAGCAGCGACCGCGACTGCGCGAGCTGCGCCTCGACGTTGACGTGCTGGTAGTGGTAGACGAGCGACTGCACGACCGGCAGCACCAGCTTGCCGGGGTCGGCCGAGGAGAAGCCAGCATTGCGGTCCGGCGTCCACTGCATCGGCGTGCGCGAGGCGTCCCGGTCGGGGAGCCAGATGTTGTCGCCCATGCCGATCTCGTCGCCGTAGTAGAGGAACGGGCTGCCCGCGAGCGACAGCAGCAGCGCGTGGGCGAGCTCGATCTCCTCGCGGTCGTTGTCGAGCAGCGGCGCGAGCCGGCGGCGGATGCCGACGTTCGCCCGCATCCGCGGGTCGTAGGCGTACCAGCCGTACATCGCGTGCCGGTACTCCTCGCTGACCATCTCCAGCGAGAGCTCGTCGTGGTTGCGCAGGAACGCCCCCCAGGCGGCGCCGTCCGGCACGTCCGCGTGCGCCTCCTGCAGCACCTTGACCAGCTCGCCGGCGTGCTGCGAGCGCATCGCGTAGAACACCCGCGGCATGACCGGGAAGTCGAAGGCCATGTGCGCCTCGGGCGCCTCCGCGGTGCCGAAGTACGTCGCCACCTCCTGCGGCCAGGCGTTCGCCTCCGCGAGCAGCATCCGGCCCGGGTACTCCGCGTCGACCATCGACCGGACCTCCCGCAGGAAGGCGTGCGTCGGCGGCTCGCCCTCGCCGTTGCCCTCCTCCGACTCGAAGAGGTACGGGATCGCGTCGAGCCGCAGCCCGTCGACGCCGAGGTCGAGCCAGAAGCGCATCGTGTCCAGGATCTCGGCGCGCACCGCCGGGTTCTCGTAGTTGAGGTCCGGCTGGTGGCTGAAGAAGCGATGGAAGTAGAACTGCCGCCGCACCGGGTCGAAGGCCCAGTTGCTCTCCTCCGTGTCGGTGAAGATGATCCGGGTCCTCGGGAAGCCGGTGTCGGTGTCGCGCCACACGTACCAGTCGCCGTAGGGGCCGTCCGGGTCGGCGCGGGACTGCCGGAACCACTCATGCTGGTCGCTGGTGTGGTTCAGCGGCAGGTCGAGGACGATCCGCATGCCGCGCGCGTGGGCGTCGGACACGAGACGCCGCACGTCGTCGATCGAGCCGAGCTCCGGCTGCACGGACCGGAAGTCGGCGACGTCGTAGCCGCCGTCGCGCATCGGGGAGCGGTAGAACGGCGGCACCCAGATCGCGTCGACGCCGAGCCACTGCAGGTAGTCGAGCTTGGCGATCAGCCCGCCGAGGTCGCCGACGCCGTCGCCGTCGGAGTCCGAGAAGGATCGGACGAGCACCTCGTAGAAGACGGCCCGCCGATACCACCGGGGATCGAGCACGAGCCCCGGCATCTGGATCGGAGCGGTGAACGTCACCCTCAGGAGCATATTCATAGACTCGGAACGTGCTCCCAGCTCCGCACGGCGAGGCGCTCGCCCGGGTCCCGGTCGTCGCGCGCGCGGCCGAGGTGGCCGGCGTCAACACGCACTGGTGGGAGTACGGCCCGGAGCCGGGGTCGGCCCGCGCCACCATCCTCGCGGCGCACGGCTACCGCGGCGACCACCACGGCCTCGAGCCGGTCATCGCGCGGCTGCCGGAGTTCCGCGTGGTGAGCCCCGACCTGCCGGGCTTCGGCGAGTCCGGGCCGCTGCCGGGCCGGCACACGATGACCGCGTACGCCGACTGGCTGGTGGCGTTCTCCCGCACGATCCCCGGCCCGTTCGCGGTGCTCGGGCACAGCTTCGGCTCGATCATCGTCGCGGCGGCGCTGGACCGCGGCCTGGCGCCGGAGCGCATCGTGCTGATCAACCCGATCGCGGCGCCGGCGCTGCGCGGTCCGAAGGCGCTCGGCACCCTCGCGACGCTCGGCTGGTACCGGCTCGCCGGCGCGCTGCCGGAGCGGGCCGGTCGTCGCACGCTGTCGGCGCGGATCATGGTCGACGGCATGAGCGTGCTCACGATGCGCACCAGGGATCGCGACCTGCGCCGCTGGATCAAGGAGGAGCACCGCCGGTACTTCAGCAACTTCCACAGCCGGCGCAGCGTCATCGAGGGCTTCGACGCCTCGATCCGCGACGACGTCGCGGCGCACGCGGAGGCCTTCGTCGTCCCGACGCTGCTGCTCGCCGCCGCGCAGGACCAGATCACCCCGATCTCGGCGGTGCGACGCCTGCACGGGGCGATCCCGAGCAGCGAGCTCGTGGTGCTCGAGGACGTCGGCCACCTGATCCACTACGAGCGCGCGCAGGACGCCGCCGAGGCGATCCGCGGGTTCTGCTCGTGACCTGGGCCGAGGGCGCGGTCCGGATCCTGTTCGACTGCCGCTACACGCGCCTGACGCGCCACGACGGCGTCAGCCGGTACACGGCGCGGCTGGTCGAGGAGCTCGGCCACCGGCACCCCGTCGTGATGCTGATCAGCGACGAGCGGCAGCTCGCCATGCTCCCGGACCTCCCGCACGTCCTCGGCCCTTCGCCGACGAGCCTGCTGGAGCCGCTCATCGGGCCGCGCGCGCTGAACCGGCTGCGGCCCGACGTGGTGTTCAGCCCGCTGCAGACGATCGGGCCGCTCGGCCGCCGCTACCGGCTGGTCACCACCATCCACGACCTCATCTACTACGAGCACCCGGCCCCGCCCCGCGACCTGCCGCCGATCGTCCGCGGGCTCTGGCGGCTCTACCACACCACCCCCGCCTTCCAGCGCTGGCTGCTGCGGCTCGCCGACGCCCACGTGACCGTCTCCGAGACGACGGCGGCGCTGATCCGCCGGCACCGGATGACCCGGCGCCCGCTCGCCGTCATCCCGAACGGCACCGACCACCACGACGTCGCCCGCACCCCGCCGGCGAGCCGCGACGTGCTCTACGCCGGCTCGTTCATGCCGTACAAGAACGTCGAGACGCTCGCCGCCGCGATGCGGCACCTGCCCGGCTGGCGGCTGCGACTGCTCAGCCGGGCCGACGACGCGACGCGCGCCCGGCTCGAGGCGCTCGCACCGGCCGGCTCGCTCGACTTCCTCGGCGGCGCGTCGGACGCCGAGTACGCCGCCGCGCTGACCGAGGCACGGGTGCTCGCCAGCGCCTCGCGCGCGGAGGGCTTCGGCCTCCCGGTGCTCGAGGCGATGGCCGCCGGGACGCCCGTCGCCGTCTCCGACATCCCGATCTTCCACGAGGTCGCCGGCCCGCACGCCGAGTTCTTCGACCCGGCCTCGCCGGAGGCGGCCGCCGCCGCGATCCTCGCCTACCGGGACGACGCGCTGTGGCGCCGGCGCAGCGCCGAGGGGGAGATCTGGTCGCGGCGCTTCGACTGGGGCGCCGCCGCGGAGCAGCTGCTCGCGTTCCTGCTCGAGGTCGCGGCGCGCTAGGACGGCATCGGCTCGTCGCGGTAGAGCGCCTCGAACACGTCGATGGTGTGCCCGATCGAGTGCACCTTGACGGTCGCGAGCGCAGCGCGCTGCATCGCCTCCCGCTCCTCCGGCGGCATCCGCAGCACCCGCTCGATGCGCTCGGCCGCCGCGGCGACGTCGCCGGGCGGGAACAGCCAGCCGTTCTCGCCGTCGCGGACCAGGTGCGGCAGCGCCATCGCGTCGGCCGCGACGACCGGCAGCGCCGAGCTCAGCGCCTCCAGCGTCGCGATCGACTGGAGCTCGGCGGTCGAGGCGATCGCGAACAGGCTCGCCGTCGACAGCAGCTCGACGATCCGCTCGTCCGAGACGGCGCCGTGCTGGACGACGCGATCGGCCACGCCGAGCCGCACCGCGAGCTCGTGCAGGTGCCGGCGGTGCTCGCCGTCGCCGACGAGGTCGAGCCGCACGTCGAGCTCGGGGTCGATGAGCGGGAGGGCCCGGATCAGCACGTCGATGTGCTTCTCGGCGTCCTGGCGGCCGACGAAGACGATGCGGCGCTCCGCGCGCGGGCCGAAGTCCGGCCGGTAATGGCTCGCGTCGATGCCGCAGGAGATCGGCAGCACCTCCGCGAGGTGCGAGGAGCGCTCGAGGAAGGCCGCGGCGCGCGCCGTCGGCGTCGTCACCCGGTCGGCCATGCCGTAGAGCTTGTGCAGGTCGTTCCACGCCCAGCGCAGCAGCAGCCGGTTCAGCGGGCCGGGCAGGCCGGTGTGGTCGAGCAGGTTCTCCGGCATGGAGTGGTTCGTCGCGATGACGCGGATGCCGCGGCGCCGCGCCTCCTTGACCAGGCCGCGGCCGACGACGTAGTGCGACTGGAGATGGAGGACGTCCGGCTGGACCAGGTCGAGCGTCCGCCGCGCGAGGCGGTTCGCGTTCCACGGCCCGACGATTCGCAGCCACTCGTGGAACGGCCAGCGGAACGAGCGCCAGCGATGCAGCGTCATCCGGCGGCCCTCGATGATCTCCGGGCCGACCCCGATCGTCTCGCGGCTCGGCGCCGGCGCGGCGACGTGCACCTCGTGTCCGCGGTCGACGAGGCCGGCGGCGAGGCGCTCGGTGAACCGGGCGGCGCCGTTGATGTCCGGCGAGAACGTGTCGCTGCCGATGAGGATCCTGAGCGGGCGCATTGCCCGTCCAGCCTATGCGGCGACCGGCGCTGCGCCGGTCCGCCGTGCCGTAGCGTGGTGGCGTGCCGCCGACCCGCCGCCTGCTGGCGTTCATCGGGATCGGCCTGGTCGTCGGCTTCATGTCCGGCCTGTTCGGCGTCGGCGGCGGGGTGCTCATCGTCCCGGCGCTGGTGCTGCTGCTGCGCTTCGAGCAGAAGGTCGCGACCGGCACCTCGCTGCTCGCGGTCGCCCCGATCGCCGTCGTCGGCACCATCGCCTACGGCGTCGAGGGGCACATCGACTGGACCGTCAGCCTGTTCCTCGCGATCGGGATGGTCGTCGGCGGCGTGCTCGGCAGCTGGCTGCTGGTCCGGATCCGCACCGTCGTGCTCGCGTGGGCGTTCGTCGCGGTGCTGATCGCGACCGCCGTGCGGATGTTCCTCGCCGACCCGGCCCGCGGCACGGTGCACGTCGTCGACGCGGCCGAGGTCGTCGTGCTGATCGCGATCGGCGTGCTGGTCGGGGTGCTCTCCGGCCTGCTCGGCGTCGGGGGCGGGATCGTCATCGTCCCGACGCTCGTGGTGCTCTTCGGGCTCGACGACCTGTTCGCCAAGGGGGCCTCGCTGGTCGCGCTGCTGCCGAACTCGGTCATCGCCTCGATCCTGAACCTGCGCCGGCGCAACGGCGACCTCGCCGCCGCGATCGCGATCGGGCTCGCCGGCGCGGCGACCGCCTGGCCGGGCATGCTGCTCGCCGAGTTCCTGGAGCCGAGGATCGCCTCGATGCTGTTCGGTGCGTTCCTGCTCGCGATCGCGGCCCAGCTCGCCGTGCGCACCTGGCGCCGCTCCCAGCGCCGGCCGGGGGCCGCGGGATAGGGCCCGGGGCCCTCAGCCGCCGATCAGGGCGCGGCGCAGCGCGACGAGCGTCTCCGTGGTGCCGGCGTCGACCTTGACGGCCGCCCGGCCGTCGCCCTTCGTCTCGCCGCGGTTGACGATCACGATCGGCAGCCGGTGCCGGCGGGCGAGCTCGAGCACCCGGATGCCCGAGTTGACGACGAGCGAGGAGCCCGCCACGAGCAGCGCGTCGGCGTCCGCGACGAGCGCGGCCGCCTCCTCGTACTTGAGCGGCGGCACCAGCTCGCCGAAGAACACCACGCCCGGCTTCAGCACCCCGCCGCACACGGCGCACTCCGGCACGACCGTGGCGTCGAACTCGGCGACCGGCACGTCGCCGTCGGGGGAGAGCTCGAGCAGCGCGTCGGACTCGAGCCACGGGTTCGACTCGGCGAGCCGTGCCGCGATCGCCTCCCGGGCGAAGACCTGGCCGCAGTCCAGGCAGGAGACGGTGTGCATGGTGCCGTGCAGGTCGACGACGTGCCGGGTGCCGGCGCGCAGGTGCAGGTCGTCGACGTTCTGCGTGATGACGCCCGGGACGACCCCGGCCCGCTCGAGGTCGGTGAGGGCCAGGTGCCCGGCGTTCGGCTGCGCCGCGTGGAAGCGGCGCCAGCCGAGGTGCGAGCCGGCCCAGTAGCGCTGACGGAACCGCGCGTCGGAGCGGAACTGCTGGAAGGACATCGGGGTGCGCACCGGCGTGCCCCGGCCGCGGTAGTCCGGGATGCCGGAGTCGGTGCTGACGCCGGCGCCGGTGAGGACCGCGACGCGCCGGCCGGCGAGCACGTCGACGGCGCGGTCGAACTCAGCCGTCGTCTCCGGAGCGCCGATCGCGGGCATGGGGACAGCGTAGGACGGCCAGTTTTCCGGCATGTTTCCGGCCACCGGCACTGCGGGAGAATCGATCCGTGCCCGAGCTCATCCGCGTGCGGTCGCTCGCCGACGATCCGCGCCTCGCCGACTACGCGAACCTCACCGACGTGGCGCTGCGCCGGCGCCTCGAGCCGGCCGGCGGGCTCTACGTCGCCGAGGGCCTCAAGGTGCTGCGCCGGGCGCTCGAGGCGGGGCACTCGCCCCGCTCGGCGCTCGTGCTCGACCGGCGGGCGGACGAGGTGGTCGCGGCGCTCGGCGATCGCGGCACGACGGTCTTCGTCGGGGACGGGCCGGCGCTGGCGGCGCTCGCCGGCTTCGACGTGCACCGCGGCGTGCTCGCCGCGATGCACCGGCCGGCGCTCCCCGACCCCCTCGAGCTGATCCGGGACGCGCGGACCGTCGTGGTGCTCGAGGACGTCGTCGAGCACGCGAACGTCGGCGCCGCGTTCCGCTCCGCGGCCGCCCTCGGCGCCGATTCGGTGCTCGTCACCCCGCGCTGCGCCGACCCGCTCTACCGGCGCAGCATCCGGGTCGGCATGGGCGCCGTGTTCCAGGTGCCGTGGACGCGCGTCCCGTGGCCGGCCGGCTACGAGCTGATCCGCGGGGCGGGCCTGCACCTGGCCGCGCTCGCGCTCTCCGACGACGCGGTCGAGCTCGACGAGTTCGCGCGCCGCGCCCCCGAGCGGATCGCGCTGCTGCTCGGCACCGAGGGCGACGGCCTCAGCCGACGGGCGCTCGGCGCGGCCGACACGGTCGTGCGGATCGAGATGGCCGGCGGCGTCGACTCGCTGAACGTGGCGGCGGCGTCCGCGGTGGCGCTGCACGCGATCCGCAGGCGCGCTTCCTAGACTCCCAGCCATGCCGAGGCACGCGCGGGAGGTCTACATGCGCCGCCGCATCGCCGTCGGCCTGGTCGGCCTGCTCGGGGTCGGCGCGATCGGCCTCGGCGGCTACAGCGCCGTCGCGCTCGGCCTGCCGCTGCCCGAGACCGCGCCCGCCGCAGTCGCCGCCGCGCTGCCATCGGGCGCGGAGGCCGCACCCCAGCCGGCGCCGTTCGGCAGCTCCGGCATCGGGATGGTCGGCCGGTCCGAGCCGCTCGTGGTCGCCGGCGACGCCGCGCCGCGGCCGATCGCCTCGATCACGAAGGTCGTCACCGCGCTCGTCGTCCTCGACCGGATGCCCATCGCCGAGGGCGACGGGCCGACGCGCGAGCTCACCGCCCAGGACGAGGCCTACTACCAGGACGCGATCGCGAACGCGGAGAGCCGCGCGCCGGCGCCGGAGGGCAGCGTGATCACCGAGCGGGATGCGCTCGAGGCGATGCTGGTGAGCTCGTCGAGCAACCACGCCAGGACGCTCGCGGACTGGGCGTTCGGCTCCCAGGAGGCCTTCGTCGCGGCGGCCGCCGAGTGGCTCGCCGCGAACGGGCTCACCGGCACCACCGTCGTCGAGCCGAGCGGCGCCGACCCGCGGAACACCAGCACCATCCCGGACCTCATCCGCATCGGCGCCCTCGCGCTCGCCGACCCGATCACCGCCGGCGTGGTGGCCCAGACGACCGCCGACCTGCCCGACGTCGGCGAGCTCACCAGCACGAACGCGCTGCTCGGCGTCGACGGCATCGACGGCATCAAGACCGGCACGCTCGACGAGGCGGGCGCCTGCCTGCTGTTCTCCGCCGACGCGGTCGTCGGCTCGCGCACCGTGACCCTCGTCGGCGCGGTGCTCGGCGGTCCCGATCACGACGCGGTCGACGCCAGCGTCCGGGCGCTGCTGGCGAGCGCCGTGGCCGGGTTCCAGGAGCTCACCGTGCCGGCCGGCACGGCGTTCGGCGACTACCGGACGACCTGGGGCGACCGGGCCGCCGCCGTCACCGCGGCCGACGCGGCGCTCCTGGTCTGGGGCGCCGAGACGGTGACGGCCGACGTCGCGCTGGACCCGGTCACGACCGCGGCGTCCGGCGCGGAGGTCGGAAGGGTCGTCCTCGCGACGGCGCACGACACGGCGACCGTCCCGCTCGTCCTCTCCGCCGCGCTCGACGACCCCGGCGCCGGCTGGCGGTGGACCCACCCCGAGCGCTAGCCCCGCCGGGACTAGGCCGGGCCGAGATCCGGGCGCTTCGGCTGGACGCCGTCCCCGGACGACCGACCGGTGAGCCGCCGGCCGATCCACGGCACGAAGTAGTCCCTCGCCCAGGCGAGGTCCTCGGCGCGGGCGCGCCCCCACGATCTCGCCGGCAGCGGCTCCGGGCGGAACGGGTCGAGGTCGTGGTCGACGCCGAGCACCGCGAGCACCAGCCGCGCGATCGTCTGGTGGCCGAGCGGGGAGAAGTGCAGCCGGTCGGGGTCCCACATCCGCGGGTCGCGGAAGGCGCCGCTGATCGCCCACAGGTCGGCGACCAGGGCGCCGTGCTTCAGCGCGACCTTGTGGATGTCCATGTCGTAGACCGCCACCTTGCCGCGGATGGCCCGCATGACCGGCGTCATGCCGATGTCCGGGCCGGTGAAGACGACCACCGTCGCCCCGGTCCGCGCGATCCGCCCGACCAGCCGGTCGAAGCGGCTCGCCACCTCGTCCGGGTCGCTGCCGGGCCGGAGGATGTCGTTCCCCCCGGCGGAGATCGTCACCAGGTCGGGGTCGAGGGCCACGGCCCGCTCGGCCTGATCGGCCATGATCTGGTCGAGGAGCCTGCCGCGGACCGCGAGGTTCGCGTACCGGAAGTCCTCGGTCTGCGCCGCGAGCACCTCGGCGACCCGGTCGGCCCAGCCGCGGTGGCCGCCGGGGGCGCCCGGCTCCGGATCCCCGATGCCCTCCGTGAACGAGTCGCCGATCGCCACGTACCGCGTCCAGCCGTGCATGTCTCCAGTATCCGAGAGAATGCCGGGGTGAGCCGACAGGACGGGCGCGACCGCCTGGTGAGCGCGGAGGACGCGGACGACACCGGCGCGACGATCCTGCACGCCGACCTCGACGCCTTCTTCGCCTCCGTGGAGCTGCTCGACCGGCCGGAGCTGCGCGGGCGCCCGGTCATCGTCGGCCGGGACTCGCCCCGCTCGGTCGTCACCGCGGCGACCTACGAGGCCCGCCGCTACGGCGTGAATTCGGCGATGCCGATGGCGGTCGCGCTCCGGCGCTGCCCGCACGCGGTCGTCGTCGAGCCGCACCGCGACCGCTACGAGCACTGGTCGGCGCGGTTCTTCGAGATCTGCCGCACGATCACGCCGCTGGTCGAGCCGGTCGGGATCGACGAGGGCTTCCTGGACGTGTCCGGCGCCGGGCGGGCGATCGGATCGCCGCGCGCCGCGGCGGCGCTGCTGCGGGAGCGGGTCCGCGAGCGCACCGGGCTCGTCGCCTCGGTCGGCGTCGCCGGCTCGAAGTTCGTCGCCAAGCTCGCCTCCGGACGCGCGAAGCCGGACGGCCTGCTCGTGGTGCCGGTCGCCGAGACGGTCGCCTTCCTTCGCCCGCTGCCGGTCGACGCGCTCTGGGGCGTCGGCGGGAGGACCGGGGAGCGGCTGCGCGGCCGCGCCATCTCGACGATCGGCGAGCTCGCGGACACGCCGCCGGCGACGCTGCGCGCGGCCCTCGGCGACGCGCTCGCGCAGCGGCTGCACGAGCTCGCCCGCGGCATCGACCCCCGCCCGGTCGTCACCGAGCGCGCCGAGCGGAGCATCGGCCGCGAGACGACCTTCGAGGAGGACGTCGCCGACCCGGCCGAGCTCCGCCGGGTGCTGCGGCGGCTCTCGGACGACGTCGGGGCACGGCTGCGACGGGCCGGGTGCAGCGCGCGCACGATCGCGATCAAGGTCCGCTTCGGCGACTTCCGCACCATCTCCCGATCGCGGACGCTCGCCGAGCCGACCGACGTCGGGCACGCGATCCACGAGGCGGCGGTCGCCCTGCTCGACGCCGCCGGCGAGATCCCCCCGGTGCGGCTCATCGGGGTCCGCGCCGAGCAGCTCGGCCCGCGGACGGTCTCGCTCTGGGAGGAGGACGCCTGGCGCGAGGCCGAGCAGGCCGTCGACCAGGCCCGCGACCGCTTCGGCCGCGGCGCCGTGCGGCCGGCCCGGCTGCTGCCGGACTCCGGAGGCCCTAGGGGCCCGCGACGCCCTGCCTGAGCGCGGTGTCGCGCACCTGGAGCGCGCCGACGATGACGGCGATCCCGTACAGCAGCCCGATCGAGCCGAACACCGGGTCGATCACGTTGAAGTCGCCGGGGAAGACGAAGTACACGACGAGCAGCACGACGGCGGCGAACTCGATGATCCCGCCCATCAGGATGCCCCAGAAGCGGTAGACCGGGTCCCGTACGGTGCCGGCGACGACGACGGCGCCGTCGACCAGCAGGAAGACGATCACGACCCAGAACAGCCCGTCCGCGTCGCCGAAGCCCGCGGCGACGAAGCAGGCGACGCCGAACAGCATGCCGACCAGCCCGGCGAGCACGAGCCCGAGCCATCCCGGTCCGAGCCGCCGTCCGCTCCAGCCCTGGATCGCCAGCTGCACGCCGCCGATCAGGATGGTGATCGCGTAGCCGACGCCGTCGAAGATCCAGCCGGGGGCGTCGGCGATGGGGGAGATGAGCGCGAAGGCGCCCCAGGCCGCGATGATCGCGCCGTGGATGATGAACCACCACCACAGCGGGCGACGAGGCCTGCCCCCCGCGGTCGATCCGGGGTCCTCCGCGTCGGCCACGCATGCATCATAGGAACGCGGAGGGCTTCCGCGGCGCCGACGCCCCCACCCAGTCCGGGGGTGCCGATGGGAGGATGGGACCGTGACAGAGTGCATCCACGGACTCGAGCTCGCGATGTGCGACGTGTGCACGCCGCGGGCGCAGCCGGCCGGCGCCGGATCGGCGGGCAGCGCCCGCCGCGCGCGCGCCGCGGCCTCTGCCGGGCCGGGACGGTCCGGGACGGGTCGGCCCGAGCCGGCGCGGCCCATGCCGGGCGTGGCGGTGCGCCGGGCGGGCGGGCGGCGCTACCTCGTCGTCGACCTCGACGATCTCGGCGAGGAGCTCGGGGCGGCGGAGGCCTCCGACTGGTCGGGGCTCGTGCCCGCCGGGGTCGGCCGGGAGCGCGTGGTGGCCGTCGCCGCCGGCGAGGAGCTCGACGTCGCGTTCGTCGCCGTCGCGAACGAGCCCGCGCGCCGCCGGGCGCGCGAGGCGCTGACCGCGAACGGCATCGACGCCCGGGTCATGGTCCAGCCCGACTGGTTCGGCTGACGGGCCGGCTCGGCCCGGCTCAGCGCCGCTCGGCGAGCGCGTCGGCGCGCTCCGGGTGCGCCGCGAACCACTTCTCGGCGACCCAGCACACCGGCAGCACGCGGTGCCCGTCGGCGACGATCCGGTCGACCGCGTACTCCGTGGTGCGGAAGGCGAGCCCCTGACCGCGGTGCGTCGGCCGGGTGTAGACCCGGGTGATCGCCACCGTGTCGCCCTGGACGGCGTACTCGGCCGTGCCGATGAGCTCCCCGTCGAGGTGCAGCTCGTAGCGCCGCGCCGCGGGGTTGTCGCTGAAGACCGGCTCGCTCATGAAGGGTCCGACGCTCCTCGGCCGGGTTCTATTCCCGCCGGCCCGTCCCCGGCGAGCGGGAACTCGCGGTCGATGGGGTCCGGGTCGTCGATCGGCACGCCCGGCCAGGTGCGCAGCGTCCAGTCGCCCGGCGAGCCCTCGAGCACGACGACGCCGGTGTTCGGGAGGTGGTGGACCGCGGTGAACGACGGGTCGATGTTCCGCGCCCTGGCCGCGACCCAGATCCGGATCGCCGCGCCGTGGCTGAACACCACCGGGTGCTCCGTCTCGCGCATCACGCGCTCGATGTCGGCGTCGTACCGGCCGAAGAAGTCGTGGCCGTCCGGGCCGTCCGGCATCCGCGCGTCGAGGTCGCCGACGCCCCAGGACCGCGCGGTGGTCATGTAGGTCCGCACGGCCTCCTCGTCGCCGCGCATCTCCAGCGAGCCGGCCTCGACCTCGTGCACCCCCGGCAGTTCGACGACGTCGTGACCCCGGTCGGCGGCGAGCGGGCCGCCGGTGAGCCGGGTGCGCACCAGCCGGCTGCCGTAGACCGCGGTGACCGGCGTCTCGCGCAGCTGCTCGCGGAGCGCGCTCGCCTGGGCGAGCCCGAGGTCGGTGAGGCCGGGACCGGGCGCACCGGTGTCGAGCAGGCCCAGCACGTTCGACGGCGTCTGGCCGTGCCGGACGAGGATGAGGCGGCTCACGCGAGCGCCGACTCGATGGCCTCGACGATCTGCGGCGCGTCGGGCCGCACGGGCGGCCGGAACCGGCGGACCCGCCCGTCGGGCAGCAGCAGGAACTTCTCGAAGTTCCAGGCGACGATCCCGCCGAGGCCGGACTCGTCCTTCGTGCGGCGCAGCTCGCGGTAGAGCGGGTGCGTGCCGCGGCCGTTGACCTTGATCTTCTCGAACATCGGGAAGGTGACGCCCCAAGTGGTCGAGCAGTAGTCGAGGATCTCCTCGTTCGATCCCGGCTCCTGGCCCATGAACTGGTTGCAGGGGAATCCGAGCACGGTGAAGCCGCGATCGCCGTACTCGCGCTGCAGCGCCTCCAGCTGCTCGTACTGCGGCGTCAGGCCGCAGCGGGAGGCGACGTTGACGATCATCGCGACGCGCCCGCGGTGCTCGGCCAGCGTCGTCTCGCGCCCGTCGATCGTCCGCACAGGGATGTCATAGATGTCGCCCATCGCGCCAGGGTACCTCTGACACATGTCCGCAACATGCGCCGGGTATCGTGCCGTCGTGACGTTCCGCGTGATGAGCTACAACCTGCTGCACAGTCGCGCGGTGGGGGAGCTCGCCGGTCTGGTGGCGAACGAGCCCGAGCTCGACGCGCTGTGCGTGCAGGAGGTGCACGCGCACGCGCTGCCGGAGCGCATCGGCCACCTGACGCTCGCCGAGCACACCCGGCGCAACGAGCTCGCGATCGCGATCTACTACCGCCGCGAGCGCTTCGAGTGCGTCGCCGCGAAGAGCTTCTCGCTCAAGCGCTCGGTGCACGACATGATGTTCGACGAGCGCACTCCGGAGCGGCTGGTCGGGGCCTGGCTGCGCGAGCGGGACACCGGCCTCGAGCTCGTGCTCGGCTCGATCCACGCCTCGCCGCTCACCTCGCGGAACGCCCTGCGGCGCAAGCAGATCTCGGCGGCGCACGAGCTGCTCAGCAGCCTCGCCGCCGATGCGCCCGTGCTGCTGGTCGGCGACTTCAACTATCCGCTGTTCCACAACCGCCTCGGCGAGCGGCTCGGCCGGGAGGGCTACGACCTGGTGCTGTCCGACAAGCGGACCTATCAGGCGCTGAAGCTGGTGCGCGGGCACTTCGACTTCGTCACCGGCCGGGACATCGACATCGTCGCGGTCGAGACCCAGCGTCGCGGCCGCAGCGACCACCATCCGATCCTCGTGACGGCGCAGCGACGGGAGGATGGCGCGCTCGGTACAGTGACCCCGTGACGACGCAGTCCTTCGCCCCGCCCGCCATCGCGTTCGGTCCGCGCTGGCCGGTCGGCAGCACGATCGTGCGCGACCAGGTGCTCGAGATCGCGGCCGAGCATCCCGACAGCCCGGCGCTGCACGAGGGCGGGACCACCACGAGCTATGGCGAGCTCGCCGCGGAGGCCGCGCGGATCGCCGGATGGCTGCTGGCGAACACCGACCTCACCGATCGGATCGAGCCGATCGTCGCCGTCGTCGGCGGACGATCCGCCCGGCTCATCACCGCGCTGCTCGGCATCTGGCGCGCGGGCGCCGTCTACCTGCCGATCGCGTCCGACTACCCGATCTCCCGCATCGAGTACCTGATCGGCGACGCGCGGCCGGTCGTCACGATCGTCGACCGCGCGACCACCGACCCCGAGCTCGCCGCGTCGATCGCGCGGCTGGCGCCGACGGTCGGCATCGAGGAGCTGCTCACCGGCGCCGGGGACGGCGACGCCGAGGCGCTGCTCGACCCGCCCCGCGCGGGCGGCTCCGCCGCCTACGTGATCTACACCTCCGGATCGACGGGCAACCCGAAGGGGGCGGTCCTCACCCACGGGAACGTGCGGAACTTCGTCGCCGCGCACCTGGTGGACATCGGACTGACCATGGCCGACCGGCAGGGCTGGTCCGGGAACGTCTCGTTCGACGCGTCGGTCTCCGACATCTGGCCGGCGCTCAGCGAGGGCGCGACGGTCTGCATCGCCCCGCCGCACGCGAACGAGAACCTGCGAGTCCTGCTCGACTGGCTGCGGGACGACCGGGTCACCTGCACGCTGGTGCCGACGGCGGTCGTCAACATGCTGTTCGGGCTCGAGGACGAGTGGTGGCACGAGCTGAGCCTCCGCGTGATGCTGACCGGCGGGGACCGGCTCACGCGCCGCCCGCCGGCGAGCCTGCCGTTCTCGCTGGTGAACGCCTACGGGCCGACCGAGGCGACGGTCTGGACCACGCTGCAGCGCGTGCCGGTGATGCCGATGCGGCACGGCTCGCAGGCGCCGGCGATCGGGCACCCGATCACCAACGCCTTCGTGACGATCCTCGACGAGGACCTCCGGCAGTGCGTCGTCGGCCAGCAGGGGGAGCTCTGCATCGGCGGCGCTGGGGTCGCCCGCGGCTACCTCGGACGGCCCGAGGTGACCAGGGAGAAGTTCATCCACGACGTCTGGAGCGACCCGGGCATGGGCCGGGTGCTCTATCGGACCGGCGACCAGGCGGTCATGCTGCCGGGCGGCCTGCTCCAGTTCGTCGGGCGCTCGGACCGCCAGATCGCGCTGCAGGGCTTCCGGATCGAGGCGGGCGAGGTCGAGGCCGTGCTGATGGGCGACGAGCTGGTCCGCGAGGCCGTCGTCAAGCGCCACGACTACGAGAGCCTCGGCCCGCGGCTGCTCGCGTTCGTGACGCTGCGGGAGCGCGCACGGGACTCCGAGCACCCCGTCGAGGAGGTGCGCTCCCGGATGCGGGAGCGGGTGCCGGCGTACATGGTGCCGAACCAGTTCGTCGTGCTCGACGAGATGCCGATGACGCCGAACGGCAAGATCGACGAGAAGGCGCTCGTGCCGCCGGCCCGCAGCCGGGAGGAGCTGGTCGCCGACGAGCAGCTGACCGCCGCCTACCGGGCTCCCGGGACCCAGGCCGAGCGGCGCGTCGCCGAGGTGTTCGCCGACGTGCTCGCGATGGACCTCGTCGGCGTCGACGACGGCTTCTTCGACATCGGGGGCGACTCGCTCGCCGGGGTCGCGGTGATGGCCCGCCTGGAGAAGTCCTTCGAGACGACCCTGCCGACCGACGCGCTGCAGCAGGCGCCGACGCCCGCCGCGCTCGCCACCCTGATCACGGGCACCGGGGGAGCGGAGCAGGCGCCGTCGTCGCGGGACTGGACGGCGGAGGGCCGGCACGAGCTGCCGTTCGCCGCGCCGCACCCGATGCCGGCCGACGCGCCCGTGCTCGTCACCGGCGCGGGCGGCTTCGTCGGCGGCGCGGTCGTCGCCGCGCTGCTGGCCCGCGACCCGGGCCTGACGATCGACGCGCTGGTGCACTCTCCGGCCGGCGGGGACCGCCTGCGCGAGCGGCTCGGCCGGGACGCGGACCGGGTCTCGATCCTGGTCGGGGACCTCGCGCAGCCCGGTTTCGGACTGCCCGAGGCGACGACCCGACGCCTCGCCGAGTCGACTCGAGCCGTGGTGCACGCCGGCGCGCAGGTCAACCACTTCAAGACCTACGAGGCGCTGCGCGCCGAGAACGTCGAGGCGACCTCGATCGCCGCCGACATCGCCTGGATCGCCGGCGGCGGCGCCGTCCCGCTCGTCTTCACCTCGTCGATCTCCGTCGAGGACGAGGAGCCGGGACGGCTCAGCCCGAACGGCTACGCGCGGGGCAAGCAGATCGCCGAGCGCCGGCTCGAGGACGCCGCGGCCCAGGGTCTGCCCGTGCGCGTGCTGCGCGTCGGGCGCGCACTGCCCGCCCGCGGCGGCGGGGCGTTCAACCCGAACGACACGCTGCAGATCTTCTTCGGCGCCTGCCTCGAGCTCGGCGCGACGCCGGACTGGCGCTTCTGCGAGGCGGCGCACCCGGTCGACGTGGTCGCCGCCGCGATCGCCGACGCGGCGCTCGCGCCCGACCCGGCGCCCGGCTTCGAGATCAGCCATCCGCCGATGGCGGTGTGGTCCTCCGCCGAGTTCCTCGCGGCGCTGCGGCGCCGGCTCGCGGAGCGGGACGAGCCGGAGCTGCGCACCGTGCCCTGGGAGGAGTGGGTCGCCCTGCTGCAGGCCGACGGCGGCGGCACCGCGCAGCGCGCCCTCGCCCTGCTCAGCGCCAACGACGGCGCCGCGCTGACGACCGACGACGCGGCGACGACGGCCGCCTACGTGGCCTCGATCGGGGCCGGCGAGGCGGGGGACTGGCACGGATTCGACGCCGCCTACTACGACATGATCGCCGAGGAGCTGCTCGGCATGCACGCCCGCGTCTGACCGGCGCAGCGCGGTGATCATCGGCATCGGCGTCGACCTCGTCGGGATCGACCGGTTCCGGAGCCTCGCCGAGCGCACCGACGGCCTGCTCGAGCGACTGTTCCGCGACGAGGAGCTGCGCGGGCCGAGCGGACGGCGACCCGGCTGGCCGAGCCTCGCCGCCGCGTTCGCGCTGAAGGAGGCCGCGTTGAAGGCCGTCGGCGTGCCGCACGGCTTCACCTGGCACGATCTCGAGGTCTCGGTCGGCGGATCCGGCGGACCGTCCCCGCGGATCGTGCTGCGCGGCGCGACCGCCGCGGCGGCGGCGCGGCTCGGCGTCGCGGCCTGGCGACTGGGCACGACCCGTCGCGCCGGTCACGCCATCGCGACGGCGATCGCGGAGAGCGTCGTCTAGCGCTCTCCTCCGAGCGATCGGGCCCCACCGTCCCGGCCGGAGGCCGGAATCTTCGGCAGGCCTATTGCGGCCGCACCGGATGCTGCCTACCATTCCGTATGACGGTACCTGCTTCCGATAATCGGAATGGGGCGCAGACGCTGCGCAGGGCCCTCGCGGTCCTCGACTTCCTGCGCGACCACCCGGGGTCGCATCGACTCAGCGACATCGCCGCCGCCACCGGCCTGAGCCCGACCGTCGCCCACCGGCTGCTCTCCGAGCTGAAGGCCCACTCGCTCGTCGACCAGGGCGCCGCGACCCGGGAGTACCGGCTCGGCAACGGGGTGCTCTCCTACGCGTCCGCCGTGCTGCGCGACTCCGACATCGTCCGGGTCGGCGCGCCGATCGTGCGCCGGCTGCGGGACGAATGCGCCGAGACCACGACGCTGCAGGTCCCGAGCGGGCGCGACCGGGTGGTCGTCTACGAGGCCGAGGCCAGGCACGAGCTGCGGCACCGGGCGCCCGTCGGCCAGAAGGTGCCGATGCACGCCAGCGCGAGCGGGCGGGCGATGCTCGCGTTCATGTCGGCCGACGAGATCGAGGACGTCCTCGCGGGACCGTTCCAGTCCTTCACCGACCAGACGGTCACCTCGGCGGAGTCCATCCGCGGCGAGCTCGAGGAGATCCGGCGGCGCGGCTTCGCCGTCGTCCACGACCAGACGCGACTCGGGATCGGCGCCGTGGCGGCCCCGGTGTTCCGGCTGGGCGGCAGGCCGATCGGCAGCATCGCCGTGACCGGCCCGTCGGAGCGGATCCTCGCCGTGACCGAGACCCTCACCGCCGCGGTGCTGCACGCGAGCGCCGAGATCTCCACCGAGCTCGGCTTCTCGCCGGCCGCCGCGGCCGTCATCGACTGACCATCGCCAGGCACCACATCACCGTCAAGGAGGAAGCAAGTGAAACCAAGCAACCACCCCCGACGCCGCGTGCTCGCGGCGCTCGGCGCCATCGCCGCGACCGCGCTGCTCGTCACGGGCTGCGCAGGCGCCCCGGCCGGGCCCAGCGGGTCCGCGGACCCGAGCGCCACCGCGGCGCCGTTCCCCACGATCGAGCCCGGCAAGCTGACCGTCGCCGTGCTCAACGGCAACAACCCCCGCTCCGCGCTGGAGGGCAACACGATCACCGGCACCTGGGGCTGGCTGATCACGCGGTTCGCCGAGCGGTACGGCCTGGAGCTGGTCCCGCAGGCGACCGACATCAAGGGCGGCGTCCTCGCCGTGCAGAACGGCCGCGCCGACGTCGGCGGCGTCGCCTACTACACCGACGAGCGCGCCGCCGTGGTCCGCTTCACGGTCCAGGACACCTACGACTCGGCGTTCCTCGCCCTGCCCAAGGGCTTCAAGTACAACGGTCCCGACAGCGTGAAGGACCTGCGGATCGGGGTGCCCTCGAGCTACGCGCAGGTGCCGATCCTGGAGACCTTCTTCCCGAACCTGGAGTTCCTGGAGAGCCCCGCGGCCGGCGTCGAGGCGATCCGCAACGGGCAGATCGACGGCTTCTTCGGCACGAACGCGCTGCTGGCGCTCGTCTCAGCCAACGACCCGGACATCCAGCTCGCCGCCGTCGAGGAGGGCGACTTCGGGCTTCCGCTGAACCGGGTCCACGTCGCGGAGGGCCCCTTCGTCCCCTGCGGCAACCAGGCCCTGCTCGACGCCTACAACGCGTTCTACGAGGAGGTCGCGCAGTCCGACGAGTACAAGCAGGTCTGGCTCGAGGAGTGGAGCAAGACCAGCGCGCCCAAGGACGTGATCATGTCGAACATGGTGCTCACGTTCGAGCCCATGCCCGACCAGTGCGCGTGACGGACTGACCGACCAGGCTCATGATCGAGTACCTCGCGCCCTGGTGGCCCCTGATCGCATCGGGGCTGCTCAACACGGTCCTGCTCGCGGCGGCGATCGCGGTGCTGTCCACGATCCTGGCGATCGCCGTGTCGCTCGGGCTCGTGAGCACCCGTCGCTGGCTCGCCGTGTCGTGCCGGGCGTACGTGGAGATCTTCCGGAGCGTGCCGGCGCTCGTCCTGCTCATGCTGATGTACTTCGGCCTGGGCGAGATCGTCGGCGCGCTCGGGATCTCCGCGTTCTGGGTCGCGGTCATCGCGCTCTCGGTCAACCAGTCCGCGTACACGGCGGAGTCCTACCGCGCGGCGATCGAGTCGGTCTCGCGGACCCAGTGGGACGCGGCCCGCGCGATCGGACTGTCGCGGTCGCAGGCGTACCGCCTGGTGGTGCTGCCCCAGGCGGTCACGCCCGCGATCGCGCCGTCCGCGAACGCGCTCGTCATGATCGTGAAGGACAGCGCGCTGGCCTCGATCATCACCGTGCCCGAGCTGGTGCTCGCCGCGAACCGGATCATCCAGACCACGTTCCAGGTGATCCCCACCTATGTGGCCATCGGCGTCGTCTACCTGCTGCTCACCGTGCCGCTCATCTACGTCGGACGGTACTTCGAGCAGCGGGTCGCGCGCCGGCGGGCGACGGCGGTGCAGGCATGAGCGCGGACGGCACGGCTGAGGCGGCGCCGATCCTCGAGGTGCGCGACCTCCGGAAGTCCTTCGGCAGCGTCCCCGTCCTGGAGGACGTCTCGCTCTCGGTCCGCAAGGGCGAGCGCCTGGTGCTGCTCGGCCCGAGCGGCTCGGGGAAGACCACGCTGCTGCGCTGCATGAACCTGCTCGAGCAGCCGGACGGGGGCACCGTCGAGTTCCGAGGCGCCCCCGTCTGGTCGTCCGAGTCGCGCCGCGGGGCGTCCGGCAAGGAGCTCACCCTGTTCCGCTCCCGGGTCGAGATGGTCTTCCAGCACTTCGAGCTGTTCCCCCACCTCACCGCGGCGGGCAACGTCGCGCTCGGGCCGCAGCACGTGCTGGGCCTCAAGCGCCGCGAGGCCCTGGAGATCGCCCGGGAGCAGCTGGCGTCGGTCGGTCTCGCCGACCTCGCCGGCGCCTATCCGAGCACCCTCTCCGGCGGCCAGAAGCAGCGCGTCGCGATCGCCCGGGCCCTCGCGATGTCGCCGGACGTGGTGCTCTTCGACGAGCCGACCGCCGCGCTGGACCCCGAGCTCGTCGGAGAGGTGCTCAGATCGCTCCGAGCGCTCGCCGAGCGGGGCCTGACCATGATCATCGTCACCCATCACATCGGGTTCGCGCTCTCGGTGGCCGACCGGGCGGTCTTCATGGCGTCGGGCTCGATCGTCGAGCAGGGCCCGCCCGAGACCGTCCTGCGCGATCCCAGGGAGCCGCGAACCCGCGACTTCCTCCGCGCGGTGCTGGCGGAGTAGGCCGGGATGGATCTCGTCACGGACCTGATCGGGGGGATGGGCGTCATCCTCCGGATCTCGCTGTCGGCCTGGGTCGTCGCCGTCGTGCTGGGGTTCTTCATCTCACTGGGCATGCGATCGCGGGTCCGCTTCGTGCGCGAGCTCTTCGCGGCGCTCACCGCGATCCAGCGCGGCACGCCCGAGCTGCTGCTGATCTATCTCGTCTACTACGGGCTGAGCGGCGTCGCGATCCGGGTCGGCGCCATCGAGTCGGTCGTGATCGCGATCGGGTTCGTGTACGCCGGCTACGCGGCGGAGATCTACCACTCCGGATTCCTCACCGTGCCGCGCGGGCAGCTCGACGCCGCCCGGGCGATCGGCCTCTCCCGCACGCGGACCGTCGGCCTCGTCATCCTGCCGCAGGCCGCGCGATTCGCGATCGCGCCGCTGGCGAGCCTGCTCCTCGGCCTCATGAAGGTCGCCACCTACGGCTCCGCCGTCGGGGTCGCCGAGGTGGTCTACATCGCGACGACGAACCTGCAGCGCACCGGCGACATCACCGCGACCATGCTCGCGATCGCGGTGATCTACATCGTCGTCACGATCCCCATCGCCTGGGGCCTGCGCCGGCTCGAGCAGCGACTCCGGGTGGGCGCCTCATGACCGCGCGGGACGAGCACCTGCGCCAGCTGGTCCACGGCGCCAGGATCCTGGTCGGCGGGGTCTGGCGGCCGAGCGGCTCCGGCACGACGTTCGAGGTCCAGGACCCTCAGGACGGCGCCGCGATCGCCGTCGTGGGCGACGCCGATCGGGCCGACGCGGCCGAGGCCGTGGCCGCCGCCGCGGCCGCGGGACGGACCTGGGGCATGGCGCCCAACCGCGAGCGCTACGAGGTGCTCACGCGCGCCGCCCGCCTGCTGGAGGCCAGGCGCGAGCCGCTCGCGCAGGTCATCACGGCCGAGAGCGGCAAGCCGATCGTCGAGGCGAGGCAGGAGGCCGTCAGCACCTTCCGCTTCTTCGACTGGTACGCGCAGGAGGCCCTGCGGATGGCCGGCGAACACTGGACGGAGGTGAGCGAGGGTCGGGACGCGATCGTCCGACCGGAGCCGATCGGCGTCGTCGCCGCGATCACGCCCTGGAACTACCCGGCGTTCCTCGTCGCCTGCAAAGCGGCGGCCGCCCTGGCGGCCGGCTGCGGCGTCGTGCTCAAGCCCGCCGAGCAGACCCCGCTCAGCGCGCTGGCCATCGGACGGGCGCTCGACGAGGCGGGCCTGCCGCCCGGGGTCCTGAGCGTGATCCCGACGAGCCGTCCCGAGCGCCTGGGCGACGTGCTGCTCGGACCCGGCGTCGACTGCGTCTCCTTCACCGGCTCCCGCGAGGTCGGCGAGCTGCTCCTGGACCGCAGCGCGCACGACGTCAAGCGCGTCCTGCTCGAGCTCGGCGGCAACGCCCCGGCCATCGTCCTCGACGACGCCGACGTGGACCGGGCCGTCACCGCCCTGATCCGCGCCCGGTTCATGAACGGGGGCCAGACCTGCGTCGCCGTCAACCGCATCTACGTCACGCCGGGGATCGCCGACCGCTTCGCCACCGCCTACGCGGAGGCCGCCGCACGGCTGCGGGTCGGGCCGTCCGAGCACGAGTCGACCGAGCTGGGCCCGCTCATCGAGCCGGCGGCGATCGACCGGATCTCCGCGCAGGTCGGCCGTCTGGTCGAGCAGGGCGGGCGGATCGCGACGGGCGGCGGCCGGCCGGACGGCATGGGGGAGCGCTACTTCGCGGCGACGGTGGTGCTCGGCGACGGCTCCGAGCCGGAGGCCTCGCGCGAGGAGCTCTTCGGCCCGGTCGCGTTCGTGCAGCGCTGCCAGGACGAGGCGGACGCGATCCGTCGCGCGAACGACTCCGAGTACGGACTGTCCGCCTACCTGTTCACGGAGGACCTCGGGCATGCGCTCGAAGTGTCCCGCCGGCTGGTGGCCGGCTCGGTCGCGATCAACGGCCCGCTGGCGAGCGAGGTCCAGCTGCCGTTCGGCGGGATGCGCGCCAGCGGCCTGGGCCGCGAGCGGGGCAGGGCCGGCCTGGAGGCGTTCCTCGAGCTGAAGACCGTCCACATCGTCAAGTGATCGAGACAAGGAGACCGGCATGAAATTCGGAGTGTTCCTCGCGGCGACCGACCTCAGCGAGGGGAAGTCGCACAAGGAGCTGCTGGACGACGTCATCGACCTGGCCGTCGAGGCGGACCGCCTCGGCTTCGACTACGCATGGCTTCCGGAGCACGACCTGGTGCGCTTCATCATCAACACGAGCGCGCTGCAGGAGGCGGTGCTGATCGCCGAACGGACGAGAAGGATCAGGATCGGGTCCGCGATCTTCGTGACGCCGTTCTACCACCCGCTGCTGCTGGCCTCGGACGTGCTCGAGACCGACAACCTCACCTCCGGGCGGTTCGAGCCGGGACTCGGTCGCGGCGGCTCCAAGTACGAGCTCGGCCAGATCCAGGCGCTCCGGTCCGAGGAGGAGAGCAAGCGCCGCTTCATGGAGTTCTACGAGATCATGTCGATGGCGATGTCGACCGAGGACCCGATCGCCTATCACGGCGAGGCCTTCGACTTCGACAACGCCTTCGTGATGCCGCGGCCGTTCACGCCCGGCGGCCCCCGCATCTGGCTCGGCAGCATCACGCCCGAGTCCTGCGGCGCGTACGGGGAGCTGGGCGCGAGCGTCCAGTTCACCCCGTTCCGCAAGCCGTTCTCGGTGGTCGAGGACGCCTTCCGCGCGTTCGCGGCGGGGCGGGGCTCGCAGCGCAACGAGTTCATGGTGAGCCGCCAGACCTACGTGGCCGAGAGCATGGAGGAGGCCCGGAGGATCCTGCCGCTCATGGACTACCACGAGCACGTCGTCGGCGCCGCGCGCATCGACGGCGAGGCCGTGACCCGTGGCGTTCGCGAGTGGAAGGCCGGGCTCAAGCTCGGGCTGAGCGACGAGGAGTACCTCGAGAACACGGTCATCGGCGACCCGGAGACCGTGATCGCCAAGGTCGCGCGCTACGCCGAGCTCGGGGTGGACCACTACTGCGCGTACATGTCGCTCGGCCAGGACGTCGGCCTCGTGAAGAACTCGATGCGACTGTTCGCCGAGCAGGTGATCCCGCGGTTCAGGGACTGGCCGGCCAAGAGCACCGAGGGCTCGCGCGGCACCGACGGGTCCGGCCGTTGAGCGGTGTCGGTGCGACGACCGGGGACCCCGCCCGGGGGACCACGGTCAGCGACGTCCTCGTCGACGGCCTGATCAGGGCCGGGATCGACGTCGTCTTCGGCGTGCCCGGCCTGCAGCTCGACCCGCTGTTCGACGCGTTCGCCCGGCGGCGCGACGAGCTGCGCGTGGTGCACACCCGGCACGAGCAGGCGGCCTCCTACATGGCCGACGGCTACGCCAGGGCCTCCGGGCGGATCGGCTGCTTCGCCGTGGTGCCGGGCCCCGGCCTGCTCAACGCGGGAGCCGGCATCGCCACGGCCCTCGCCACCTCCTCGCCCGTGCTCGGCCTGGTGGCCGACGTGCCGAGCGGCGACCGCGGCCGGCGTCGCGGAGTGCTGCACGAGCTGCCGGACCAGTGGGCGGTGCTCAGCGGCATCACGAAGGCGGCATACGACCTCACCGAGCCGACCGCCGCCGCGTCGGTGCTCTCGGCCGCCGTGCGCGCGATCTCCGAGCGCGGCGCCGGCCCGGTGGGCCTGCAGGTGCCGGCCGACGTGCTCTCCGCGCGGGTCGAGCCGCACGACGCCGGGATCGCGGCGAGGCCCGCGCCGCCCGAGGCGCCCGATCCGGCGCAGGTCGCGGAGGCGGCCCGACTGCTCGCCGGGGCCCGAGCGCCGCTCGTCCTCGTCGGCGGCGGCATGGCCCCCGAGGGATGCGCCGCGCTGGCGGACCTGTCGAGGCGGCTCGGCGCCCCCGTGATCATGTCCAGGACCGGCCGGGGCCTGCTGCCGGACTCGGACCCGCTCGCCTTCACCGAGGCGGCGCTGCCGAGACTGCTGTCCGGGGCCGACACGGTCCTCGCGCTGGGCTCGCGGTTCCTCGAGCCCGGGATGCTCATCGCGACCTATCCCCGGCGCAGCCGGCCGGCCGTGATCCAGGTCGATGCGGATCCCGCCATGCTCGGTCGAGGGGGCGAGATCGCCATCGGCATCGCGGCCGATGCGGCGACGACCGCCGTCGCCCTGTCCTCGACGATGGCCGGAGTCGCACCCGATCCGAGCTGGCTCACGACCGCCGCCGAGACCCGGAAGGAGATCGAGGCGCTGCTGCGCGGCTTCCCGGAGCAGCACGAGCTGGCCGGAGCCATCCGGAGCGCGCTGCCGCCGGACGGCATCGTCGTCAGCGGGATGACCCAGCTCGGCTACTGGGCGAACGTCGGATATCCGGTCGAGCGGCCCCGGACGTTCCTCACCCCGGGATACCAGGGCACGCTCGGATTCGAGCTCGCGACCGCGCTGGGCGCCAAGGTCGGCGCGCCCGGCCAGCCGGTCGTCGCGCTGGTCGGCGACGGCGGCGTCATGTTCACGATCGCGGAGCTCGCCACCGCGGTCCAGCACGAGATCGACGTCATCGCGATCGTCTTCAACGACGGGGCCTTCGGCAACGTCAAGCGCATCCAGCAGGAGCAGTACGGCGGTCGGGTCATCGCGACCGATCTGGTCAACCCGGACTTCGTGCGCCTGGCCGAGAGCTTCGGCGTGCGCGGCCGGCGCGCGGGGGACGCGGCCGCGCTGCGGCTCGCGCTGGAGGAGAGCCTGAGCGTCGGAGGGCCGACGCTGATCGAGGTGCCCGTTGGGTCCATGGCGGATGTGAGGACGATCCTGTGAGCAAGCAAGCAGTCGGTTCGGTGCTGGTGGTCGACGCGGCGGTCCTGACGATGGACGAGGCGCGTCCGCGAGCCGAGGCCTTCCTGGTGACCGACGGCGTCGTCTCGGCGGTGGGCACGAGCGCCGAGCTGCGGACCCTGGCCCCGACCACGCCGGTGCTGGACGCCGGTGGTCGGACCGTGCTCCCCGGCCTCACCGATGCGCACGCCCATCTCGAGCTGCTCGCCTACGCCTGGCACATCGCGGTCGACTGCCGCTCGCCCCGGGTTCGCTCGATCGAGGACATCGTCGCGCTGCTGCGCGAGCGCGCCGACCGCTGCGCGCCGGGCGAGTGGATCCTCGGCCACGGGGGCCACTTCCAGGACGCGACCCTCGCGGAGCGCCGATATCCGGACCGCCGCGACCTCGACCGGGTGAGCCTTGAGCATCCGGTGGTCTTCCGGTCGAGCTACCACTCGAACGTCTTCAACTCGAAGGCGCTGGAGCTCCTCGGCGTCGATCGGGACACCCCGGACGCCCCGGGCGGGCGGATCGAGCACGACGAGCACGGCGAGCCGACCGGACGCACCTACGACATGTACGGCGAGCTGGGCGTCCCGGAGGCGCCCCTCGACGAGCTCGCGCGGGCGATCACCGCGATCGAGGACTCCTATCTCGCCTACGGGGTCACCGCGTTCGGCGACATCCCGCTGCACCCGAACGGCCTCGCGGCGCTCGCGGCGCTCGCCGCCGACGGGCTGCTCCGAACCCGCGTGGTCGCGTATCCGAAGCACCCGAACGTCGTCGCCCCCGCCGATCTCCGCTCCGGCGCGCTCGTCGCCGCGCTGCCGCCGGACGACGGCCGCCTGCGACTCGGCGGTGTGAAGGTCTTCCTCGACGGCGGCCTCACCTCGAGCGCGGCGGCGCTGCACGAGCCGTACGAGGGGCAGGGGACCTACGCCGGCGAGCTCGCGTTCTCCCCGGAGGAGCTCCGCGAGCTCGCCGAGCAGGTCGACGCGGCCGGCCTGCAGCTCTCGCTGCACGCGATCGGCGACCGGGCGCTGGACATCGCGATCGACGCGATCGCCTCGCTTCCGCGCGATCGGGTCCGCACGGCCGGCCACCGCATCGAGCACGCCGGGAACCTGTTCATGACGCCCGAGCGGATCGCACGGATCCTCGACGCCGAGATCGTCGCCGTGCCGCAGCCCGCGTTCCTGCTGACGACGGCCGCCGGGTACCGACGGCTCCTCGGCCCGGAGCGCAGCGCCGACCTGATGCCCTTCCGCAGGCTGCTGGACGCCGGGCTGGTCCTGCCTGGGAACTCCGACGCGATCGGCATCACCAGCGGCCAGCACAACCCGTTCCCCGGCATGCGCGCCGCCGTCGACCGGCGCACGGCGGAGGGCGACCTGATCGACCCCGAGCAGGCGATCACCCCGGAGGAGGCGCTGGCCATGTACACGACCGGCGCCGCGGCCGCGATCGGAGAGGCCGCGCAGCGCGGGAGCATCTCCGTCGGGAAGGCCGGCGACTTCATCGTGCTGGACCGGGACCCGCTCGCCGACGACGGCGCCCAGCTGGCCGCGGTGCGCGTCGACGAGACCTGGATCGGAGGGCGCCGTGTCTTCCGCCGAGACTGAGCCCGGACAGGAGCTGGGCTGGTACGCGATGCGCGGCTGGATGGACGACACCTCGGCCGTCTCGCCGAGCATGCTCGACGAACACGTGTCGTACCTGCGCCGCCTCATGGCGCGGGGGGAGCTGCTGGCGGGCGGTCCCTTCGTCGGCACCGCCGAGCGGCTCCGGATCTACCGGGCGGCGTCCCACGAGGAGGCGCGCGCGCTGGTGGAGGCCGATCCCTACCGGATCGCGGGGCTGCTGCGCTACGAGCTGCACCCCTGGCGGCTGCACCACGAGGTCACCCGGCGCCTGCTCACGGCGCTCGGTCCTCGGGCGGACCGGGCCTCGGAGACGGACGCGGATGAGCGCTGACGCCGGATCGGACGCGGAGCTCGTCGCCGAGCTCCGAGAGGTGCACCGGAGCTTCCCGACCGGCGTGACGATCGTCGCCACGACGGTCGACGGTCGCCCCTACGGGCTCGCGGTGAACGCCTTCGCGAGCGTCTCGCTCGCACCGCCGCTCGTGATGGTCTGCGTCGCCGCCACGGCGTCCAGCTACCCGTTCCTGTTCCGCGGCGACGACTTCGCGATCAGCCTGCTCGCGGCGGACCAGTCCGCGGTCGCCACCGCATTCGGCAGATCCGGCGGGGACAAGTTCGCCGGCGTCCGCTGGCACCCCGCCGAGAACGGCGCGCCCCTCATCGACGGGGCGACGGCCGAGCTCGAGGTGACGATCGCGAGCCGCTCGCCCGCCGGCACGCACACGATCTTCCTGGCGAGGGTCGTCCGGGCCCGAGCTCGCGGGAGGCGACCGCTGCTGTACCTGGGCTCGCGCTTCTTCGACCCGGAAGGGCTCGAGCCGCTCGTCAGGCCGGGGGAGGCGACGGCATGACGGGATCGGGGGCCGGAGGCCCGGCGATCGTGCGCGGGATGTGGGACAGGATCAACGCGGAGGGCCGGCCCGCGATGCTCGAGCTGTTCGCGCCGGGCTACCGGCGCCACAGCGGCGGCGCGACGATGTCGCTGGAGGAGTTCGCCGAGGAGGTCGAGGAGCGCCGACGCGCCTTCCCGGACCTGGCGACGACCGTGCAGGACGTCATCGCGGAGGGGGAGCGGGTCGTCTACCGCTGGGAGACGACCGGTACGCAGCTGCACCCCTACCTCGGCGTGCCGCCGACCGGTCGCCTCGTCGTGGCGCGGGGCATCACGATCTCCCGTCTCCAGGACGGTCGAATCGCCGAGGACTGGGCCTCGTGGGACAAGGCGAGCGTGCTGCACGCGCTGGGCGTGATCCCGCTGCTGTGACGCCGACCGCGGTCGCTCAGCGCCGCACCTCGACCCCGAAGCGGAACGCCCGCACCATGCCCGGCTCCAGCATGACGACGTCGCGCTGATCGGGCCGGTTGAAGGCGTCGGTGATCGCCTCCACCGGCTCGAGCGCGAGTGCGCCGCGAGCGCCTCGGGTCAGGTGATCGGCGGTGTAGACGTGCATGGCGCCGCGCTCCTGCCACACGTCGAGCGCGAGGCCGACGGCCGGGTTCTCCAGCGACGTGCGGATCCGGCCGTCGGGGTCCGGCGCGAGATCGACGAAGCAGGCGTCGATGACGCCCGACCCGATGCGACGCGGCGCCCGGTAGTCCAGCGGATCGCCGCCCTCGATGTCGCGGAACGCCGCTCCGCCGCCGAGCGGGATCAGGGCGTCGTCCGTCACGACCACCCGAGCCGCCGGCACCGTCAGGACGAGCTGGTCGACCGGAGCGCCGAGCGTGAGATAGGGATGCCATCCGGTGGCGACCGGGATGGGCTCGTCGCCGAAGTTCCTCGAGACGATCTCCATCTCGATGCCCGACCGGCGCACGACGTAGACCACGTCGACCTCGTACGCGAACGGGTAGCCGACGAAGCCCGCGTCCTTGAGCGACTGATTCCGCAGCCGGAGCATGAACGAGTCGGAGGTGGCGATCGCCTCGACCGGCGCGAACCGCGAGTCGCGGACGAGCCCGTGCAGCAGCGCCGGCGGCTCGCCCTTGGCCCCCGAGGAGAGGTCGTGCACGACGCCCGCGACGGCGTATCTGGCGTCTCGGATGCGATTGGTGAAGGGCGCCATGATCCCGCTGCGCACTCCGGCCTGCGCGAGCAGCTCGGCGCGGTCGCGATAGCCGTCCACGAGCTCCCTCGTCGCACCGGCGGCCGGTGTCCTCCAGGACAGCAGCGTCGCCCCAGTGGTCGCGATGGCGACGCTCGTACCGCTGGGCTCGTCGGCGATCACCAGGGCCGAGATGTCCCCGACCGTCCCGCGGCCCAGCCGGAAGTCGGCCTGATCGCTCATCCCGGCTCGCCGCCGGGGTCCCCGGGCTCGACGCTGCGCATCTGCGCGAGCTCCTCCTTCATCTCCCGGATCCGCTCCGCGGCGACCGGGCCGCGCCGGAAGGACACCCCCGTCGCGAGCACGTCGATGACCACAAGGCCGGCCAGGCGACTGACGGTCGGCGTGTACAGGTCCGTGTCCTCGAAGGTGTTGACCTCGATGGACAGATCGGCGACCTCGGTGATCGGCCCTCGATCGCCCACGATCGCCAGCACCTTCGCCCCCTTCGACTTCGCGAGCGCGGCGACCCTGAGGACGGTCCGCGTCTTCGCGGTGTTCGAGATCGCCACGAAGACCGTGCTCGGGCCGCTCATCGACGCCGAGATGAACTGCTGGTGGTAGTCCGCGGGGGCCTGGCACGGGATCCCGAACAGCGGGAACTTCTGCTGCGCGTCCTGGGCGACGATGGCGCTGGCGCCGGCGCCGACGAACACCAGCTCGGAGGCGGAGGCCACCATCTCGATCGCCTGCTCCAGCACCTCGCCGTTCAGGTGCCGGTAGGCCCGGTCGAGGCTGCTGATGGTCCGGCTGAACACCTTCTCGGTCATCACCCTCAGGCTGTCGTCCTCGTCGATGGCGGTCAGCGCCATGGGCATCCCGAGGGCGATGGTGTGCGCCAGCTCGAGCTTGAAGGCGCGGAATCCGCTGAAGCCGATGGCGCTGCAGAAGCGCATGACCGTCGGCTCGCTGACGCCGGCCGCCTCGGCCAGACCCGCCATGTTGTACCGCATGGCCTCGACGGGGTCCTCCAGCACGAGCTTGGCGACCTTGCGTTCGGACTGCCTCAACGAGACCATGCGGCTCGATATGGTCTCCAACAGCGTCGCTCCTGCGACGTTCGCGCCCTGTGACATGGGATTCATTTCATCGCACGGATCGCGCCAGGTCGGACAACTGCTCGAATTCGGGTCCCGATGTGGCGATCTCCCGGTGGAACACCTCGCCGATGACCTGCGTCCATCCGTGCAGGAAGTACGTCCAGCCGTCCTCGACGTGGCGGAGCCTACTCTCCTCCTGGGCCCCGGCCTGCGCAAGGAACCTGAGATCGCCGCGGTAGTTCAGCTCCCATGCGAATCCGTCCTGCGGGAAGACCACGCCGTCGGTGACCGGCGAGCCCGGCGCGTCCTTGCCGAGGCCGGTCGCGTTCACGACGAGGGAGCCGGGCCCGAGCCGCGCCACGACCTCGTCGTTGACGGTCGGCTCCGGCGCCAGGACGTACTCGAAGGGGACGTCGACCCCGAGGGACTCGTGGAACTCCCGGGCGTGCTCGAGCCTCGCCGCCGACCTGTTCGTGACGACGACCCGGCTCGGGCGATCCGCGCCGTGGGACTCGCGCGTCAGATACCAGGAGATCGCGAGCGTGCTCCCGCCGGCTCCGAGACAGCAGACCTCCGCATCGGATCCTGCCCAGTGGCCGTTCGGGACGAACGCCCGCAGCGCCAGCGCGCTGGAGATGGGGTCCTTCGCATGGCAGAGCAGACCCAGCTCCGACTTCGAGATGCAGCTCGTCTCGCCCATCAGCGACGACAGCGGATCCCGCACGTCGAACAGGTCGCGGGCGGCCTGGTAGAGGTCGATCTTGTGCGTCGTCACGAGCGCGCCTCGGCTGAGCGGATCCGCCGCGATGAACTCGACCACCCTCCGATACGCGTCCCGATCGGCGTGGATCGGCAGGTCGATGCCCTGGAGCCTGGCATCCTCCAGGCCCAGGGCCTCGGCCCAGAGCGGGAAGACGCGCTGCACGGAGGAGCTGCCGGTCGTCACGCCGATGAAGTACAGCGTCGGCTGCTCGGCCGGTCGAAGCGTCGTGTCGCTGAACGTCGGGAACGCGCTCGTCATGCCTGCTCCGCCTTCCGGGCGTAGCCGCGGTGGTCGGGGTTGTCGCGCATCGCCCAGCCGCCTCCGTCGGCGACCACGAGCTTGCGCATCCCGCCCGCATCGGCGATGAGCTGGTAGTCCTGTCCGGCGTTCGTCGCGTAGCAGAACAGCGTCGACAGGGGCTCGTCGCCCACGTTGACGCTCCGGTGCACCCAGTGACCGGGCACGTGGACGGCGACCCCCGGCTCGATGTCGAGGGCGCGCGTCTGCCCATCGGTCGTCTCGAGGAGCATCACCCCCTGGCCCGACAGCCCGTAGTAGAGCTCGGCCTGCTCCGCACGTTCGTGGATATGGCCGCGGGTCATCGCGAACTCGTCGCCGAACAGACCCGGCAGGAGCGTGCTGATGCCGATCGTCAGCGCCCCCTCGCCGCGCTCCACCACGCTGCTCTCGACGAAGTAGGCCAGCGCGTCCGGGTCGGCCACCGTGGCCGCCCGGAATGCCTCGGCGTCGCGATACAGTCCGTCGAGCTCCGCCAGGCGCTTCTCGTACCGCTCGCTCGACCCCGACAGCAAGCCCTCGTCGAGGAGCACCCGAAGCGTCGCCGGCTCGGCGTACCGCGGCGTGTCCTGTGTCATCGTCGACCCTTCATCCTCTCGTTTGACGCGTCCCTCACAGGCGCTCGAACCACGGCTCGAGCCGCCGGTAGGCGTCCATGAACAGCTCGTACGCCCGCGCGTACGACCGGTGCCCATCCGCGTCGGGCTCGAAGGATCCGGTGTCGTCCGAGAGGCTCGCGGCGATGCCGTAGTCGTCGAACAGGCCGACGCCGACGCCGCCGACGATCGCCGCGCCGAGCGCCGTCGCCTCCTCGGCCAGGGCCCTGCGCCGGACCGGGCGACCCCAGACGTCGCTGAGCACCTGCAGGAAGAGGTCCGAGCCGGCCCCGCCGCCGATCGCCCGGATCGAATCGATCGGGGCTCCGCCCGCGGCCACGGCGAGCAGGCCGGTGTTCAGGTTGAACGCGACGCCCTCCAGCACCGCGCGGACCAGATGCCTGCGGTCGTGGTGACGGGCGAGGCCCGCGAACACGGCTCGAGCCAGCGGGTTCCAGTACGGAGAGCGCTCGCCGAGCAGGTGCGGCAGGAAGTACAGCCCGTCCCGGGCGGCCTCGACCTCGGCGGCCTCCGCCAGCAGGGCGTCGTAGTCCTGCGCCTCCGGCTGCAGCACCTCCACGATCCACTGCAGCGATGCACCGCCGGCCTGCATCGTGGCGGTCGGGACGAACCTGCCGGGGACGACGTGGTTGAACGTCATCGAGCGCATCTGCGGGTCGAGCAGCGGCTCGTCGGCCGCGCGCGAGACCCAGGACGACGAGCCGAGATAGGTGTAGGCGCCGGAGTCGGGACCGACGATGCCGGCGCCGAGCGCCGCCATCGGACCGTCGCCGCCCCCGATCACCACCGCGGTGCCGCTGCGCAGCCCGGTCTCGGCGGCCGCCTCCGGGGTGACCGCGCCGATGACCGTCTGCGAGGGGACGATCTCCGCCAGCAGCGTCGCGGGGATCCCGGCGGCGGCGAGGATCTCCTCCGACCAGGTGCCGGCCGACTGGTCGTAGGCGTTGGTGCTGCTCGCGTCGGAGGGGTCGGTGTGCAGCCGGCCGGTGAGCCGATACGCCGCGTAGTCCTTGGCGCAGACGATGTGCCGGGTGCGCCGGAAGGAGTCCGGCTCGTTGTCCCGGACCCACATCACCTTCTCCAGCGAGTAGGTCGGGTTGAGCCGGTGCCCGAGGATGCGGTAGGCGCGCTCCATGCCGATCCGGTCGATCAGCTGCTGCGTCTGGCGCGTCGAGCGCGTGTCCGCCCAGATGATCGCGGGCCGGACGGGCTCCGCCTTCTCGTCCAGGAAGACCGCGCCCATCATCTGGCCGGAGAACGACACCACGTCGACGCGCTGCGCGGCACCCGGAACCCTCTCGAGCAGGCGCCGAGTCGCCTCGGCGACCGCTCGCCACCATGCGGTCGCATCCTGCTCCGCCTTGCCGCCCGGCCCGAATTCGGTGCCGTAGGCGACCGTGACGGCGGCCCGGAGCCGGCCCGTGTCATCGACGAGGGTGGCCTTGTTCCCCGTCGTACCGAGATCGTGGGCGATGATCACCGGAGGATCCCGTCAACGCAGGGAGAAGCCGCCGTCGATGAGCAGCTCCGTCCCGCAGCAGTAGGCCGCCTCGTCGCTCAGCAGGTATCCGACCGCGGCGGCGATCTCCTCGACCCTGGCGAACCGTCCGACGACCGTCCCCTCGATCCAGTGATCGTGCATGTGCCGTTTGAGCGCGTTCAGCGGCGTGTCCACATACCCGGGGGAGACCGCGTTGACCCTGACGCCCCGGCCGCCCCACTCGACCGCGAGCGAACGGGTGAGCGCCGAGACGGCCGCCTTCGAGGAGTTGTAGACGCTCTGCCGCTGCGGCTCGTTGACGACGTGATTGCCCGACATGGACGCGATGTTCACGATGGCCCCGCCGCCCCGCGCGAGCAGTTCGCGGCCGAAGTGCTTGCAGGTCGCGAACACGCCGCGCAGGTTGACCGCCATGACGCGGTCGAAGGTCTCCATCGGCATGTCCTCCGCGGCGACGTCGTTCTCGACGATGCCGGCGCTGTTGACGAGATCGACGGGTTCCGGGCTCCTGGCGTAGAGCGCCGTCACCGCCTCGGCGACCGACGCCTCGGAGGTGATGTCGACCGGGACGAACTCGCCGGCGCCCATGGCCTCCGCCGGCCGCAGGTCGAGCGCGTAGACCTGGGCGCCCTCGCGACTCAGCGCATCCGCGACGGCGGCGCCGATCCCGCCGGCGGCGCCGACCACCGCGATACGACGCCCGCGGAACCGATTCTGCATCAGATGCTCCCTTGCAATCTCATCGACGACGAATGTAGCCAAACTACAGACCTGGGCTGCGAATCCGCAAGAAGCTTCTCCGGCCGACGCCGCCCCGAGGACGCGCCGTCCGGCCTGCCGGACGGCGCGATCGCACGCACGCGGGAAGCGTCGGATCGGCCGCCAAAGCCTCAGGATGGGCTGTATATAGCTGGATTCTCGGCAATTCCGCTCGCTGGGCGCACGGTGCTCGGCGCCCCTCCGCGACCATGCGCGAGCCCGGGCGGGCGCGTGGCCGAGCGGGTCACCTGCTGCTTGCGCGATGGGGGAGAAGGATGCAAGATGCTCTGTGATGTAGTAAACATTCAACCTAACGCCCTGAGAAACCGACCCCCGGGAGCTGTCAATGTCGATGTCCTCCGCCGAGCTGCGCTCGGAGTCGCGCAGCGGCCGCATCCGACGGCTCGCCAATCCGGCCTCGCTGCTCAACCGCTTCGGGCTGCTGCTCGTGATCCTCATCGGCATCGTCGTGATGAGTCAGATCTCGCCGGTGTTCTTCACCTGGGTCAACTTCACCAACGTGCTGTACGTGTCGAGCCTCACCGCGGTCGTCGCGATCGGCCAGATGTTCGTGCTGCTGGTCGGCGGGATCGACCTGTCGGTCGGCGCGATCGTCGCGATCTCCTCGGTGTTCGTCGTCGGGTTCTGGCAGGACCTCGGCCTGCCGACCTGGCTGACCGTGCTGATCAGCCTCGCCACCGGGACGGCGTTCGGCTTCATCAACGGCTTCGTCTCGACGAAGTTCCGGATCTCGTCGCTGATCGTCACGCTCGGCACCATGAGCATCGCCCGCGGCATCGCCTACATCTACACGGGCGGGAGCAACTTCGCCCCGATCCCCGGCGACCTCGCCGCCGTCGGCGGGTTCCGGATCGGCGGCACCTTCCCGGTCGTCATCATCTTCGCCCTGGTCATCGCGGCGGTCGCCCACATCGTGCTGACCAACACCCGGATCGGCCGGTCCATCTACGCGGTCGGCGGCAATCCCGTCGCGGCCCGCTTCTCCGGCATCCGCAGCGACCGGGTGCAGATCCTCGCCTTCATGGTCTCCGGCTTCCTGGCCGCGATCGGGGGACTCATGATCACCGTGCGGCTCGGCGCGGGATCCGCGTCATCGGGCACCGGCCTCGAGCTCACCGTCATCGCCGCCGTGGTGATCGGCGGGACGAGCCTGTTCGGAGGCGAGGGCAAGGTCGCCGGGACGCTGCTCGGCGTCCTGCTGCTCGGACTGGTGCAGAACTCCATCAACCTGCTCGCGGTGCCGGCCAACGTCGACCTCGTCGTCAGCGGCGTCGTCATCATCCTGGCGGCCGGAGTCGACGTGTACCGGCGGCTGAAGCTCGAGCCGGCGCTCGCGCGCCGGGCCCTGGAGCGGCAGAAGCGCGAAGAGGCCCGGCGCGATGCCGCCGCAAGAACTCCCCTGGCAGAGGCGGAGCCGGCTGAGTCGAAGGTCGACCAGCCGAACTGACGAGGCCGTCACCTCATCAGTGTCAGTAGCGATCAGCAAAGGAGCAATCGTATGAAGCACAGCGTAGCAGCGGCCCGGGGCGGACTCGCCCGCAGAGCCGCTCGAGTCGGGATGGGCATCGCGCTCTCAGCCGGGCTGGCCGTCGCCCTGACGGCCTGCGGCAGCTCGGGCGGCGGCAGCCCCACGACCGCCCCTGATGGGGGCGACACCGCCAGCGGCATCGCGGGCAAGCGCATCAGCTACATCAGCTTCGGGCAGCAGTACGAGTTCATCGTCGGCCTCACGACCACGATCGAGAGCCGCCTGAAGGAGGCGGGCGCGCAGGTCACCACGCTGGACGGCAAGTCCGACCCGAACCTGCAGACCACGCAGGTGCAGGACGCCCTCGCCCAGCAGCCCGACGCGCTCATCATCGACCCGGTCGACCCGTCGCTCATGACCGCGGCGATCCAGTCGGCGAACGCCCAGGGCGTCCCCGTCTTCATCGTCGAGTCGCTGCCGGACGGCGTCGACTACGCATCGTTCGTGGGCTACGACAACGTCGCGGCGGGGGAGCTCGGCGCCGACACGCTCGCCAAGTTCATCGGCGAGCAGGGCACCGTGCTGCAGCTCCAGGGCGGCGTCGCGTCGAAGCAGGCCGGCGAGCGCAAGGAGGGCTTCGACAAGGCGATCGCGAAGTACCCGAACATCACCGTCCGCGACCTGAAGACCGAGTGGACCGCCGAGAACGCGAACAGCATGACCCTGGACGCGTTCACCAGCGACCCGGACATCGTCGGCATCTGGTCGCACAACGACGAGATGATCCGCGGCGCGGTCGCGGCGCTCGACCAGCTCGGCAAGAACGCGAAGTCCGGCGAGAGCGGGCACGTGTTCATCGTCGGCCACGACGGCACGCCGCTGGCGCTGCAGCGCATCCGGGACGGGATCCAGGACGCGACCGTGGTCTACGACGCGATCGAGATGGGCAATCTCACCGCCGACAACATGATCGCGTTCTTCAGTGGCAAGAGCTTCCCGAAGGACACGATCATCAAGCCGTTCATCGCCAACGCGGCGAACGTCGACGACGCGTCGCTCTGGGGCAACCTGCCGGCGCTCAACTGACCCGCGGCGGGGGCGGCGTCACCCAGCACGCAGATGCCGCCCTCGCCTCGGCAGGCGACCACACGAACGCATCGAACCGATAGGAGAGAACGGAAATGGCGACGACCAGCTACGAGAAGAAGGACGTCTGGCACTACAGCGAGATCGCGGAGGACGAGGAGACCGCCCGCCTCATGCCGGGCTTCGAGATCCAGTACATCATCACGGACGACACGACGGACAACGACGCCAACGCCGTCTTCGGCCACTGCGTGTTCCCGCCGAAGTCGCAGCACTTCCCGCACAAGCACCTGGCCGCCGCCGAGGTGGTCTACGTGATCAAGGGCCGGGTCGTCAACGGCTCGGTGGCCGAGGACGGCACCATCACCGAGACGGAGTGCGGGCCGGGCATGGCGACCTTCGTCGAGCAGCGCCAGATCCACTGGACCCGCAACCCCTACGACGAGCCCTGCGAGTTCGTCTTCTCCTACTACGGAGCGCCCAGCCTCTGGAAGAGCGCGTACGTCGACCTCACCGAGGAGGTCCCGATCGCGAACGTCGAGGTCGACGGCGTCCTCGTGCACGAGGAGAAGGTCGACCTCGAGCTCGCCAAGTACCTCTGACGACCTCGCGGGATCGGTCGGCGGTCGCCGACCGATCCCCTGGGGCCGCTGTCGACGACGAAGGAAGAACAATGCGAATCATTCAGGTCGGACTGGGTTTCTGGGGCGCCGACTGGGCTCAGGTCAGCGCCACGAACGGGCGGACGGAGCTCGCCGCGCTCGTGGAGATCAACGCCGAGCAGCTGAAGACCGTGGGCGACGCCGTCGGCCTGCCGGAGGACCGGCGCTTCACGAGCCTCACGGAGGCGATCGCGGCCGTCGACGCCGATGCGGCGCTGGTCGTGGTGCCGCCGCACGTGCACGAGGCGGTCGCCTTGGAGGCCCTGAACGCCGGGCTGCACGTGATGGTCGAGAAGCCGTTCACGACCACCATCGCGGCCTCGCAGCGGCTCATCGCCGCCGCGGAGCGCGCCGGTCGCCGGATCATGGTGACGCAGAGCTTCCGATTCCGTCGCGGGCCGCAGACGGTCCGGCGGCTCATCCAGGAGGGGGCGGTGGGCCGCATCGAGGCGGTGTACGGCCGGTTCTACAAGGATCCCGCGTTCACCGGCTTCCGCGTCGAGATGGACGATCCGCTGATCGTCGACATGTCCATCCACCACTTCGACTACATCCGCGGGATCTTCGGCCTCGAGCCCGCCGTGGTCCGCGCCCGCAGCTTCAACCCGAGCTGGTCCAGATTCGCCGGCGACGCGAGCGCGAACGTCCAGTTCACGACCGCGGACGGAGCCGAGATCTCGTACGTCGGCTCCTGGGTCTCGCGCCGGCCGTTCACCTCCTGGGACGGCGCGTGGGAGATCCACGGCACCCACGCGTCGATCTCCTGGGACCACAACCGGGTCCTGCTCTATCCGCACGGCAACGTCATCGGCGAGACCGTGTACAAGGCCGGGACCCTGGAACGGGAGGACGACGTCCTCGAGGTCCCGCTCGACGAGGTGCCGTACCAGGAGCGGCTGGGGACGATCAACGAGTTCCTCGCGGCGATCGCCGAAGGGCGCCAGCCCGAGACCCACGGCGGCGACAACATCCGATCGCTCGGCCTGGTCCTGGCCGCGGTCGAGTCCACCCGTCGCGACGGAGAGCCCATCGACTTCGAGCGGTTCCTCGTCGACGAGGCGGCCCGGGGCTGACGGGCCGCGCGATGCTGGACGAGGGAGACAGGCGATGACGGACAGGCGGACCGACCCCCGACCGCTGCTCGAGGTGCGCGGCGTCAGCAAGACCTTCCCGGGCGTCCGAGCGCTCGACGACGTCCGGCTCACGGTTCGTGCGGGCGAGGTCAACGCGCTCTGCGGCGAGAACGGCGCCGGCAAGTCGACCCTCATCAGCATCCTGTCCGGCGTGGCGACCCCCGACGCCGGGGAGGTCCTGGTGGACGGGCGACCGCTCGTCCACACGCCCACCGGCGCCATCGAGGCGGGGATCGCCACGATCTACCAGAAGCGGCAGTTCGTCCCCGCATTGACGGTCGCCGAGAACGTCATGCTCGGCAACTGGCCGACATCGGGCGGGTTCGTGAGCCGGCGGCGGATGCGGAAGAAGGCCCTCGAGGCGCTTCGCGAGATCGCGCCCCACCTCGACCTCGACCGGCTGGGCCGGGAGCTGTCCCCGGCCGAGGCGCAGGAGCTGGACATCGCACGCGCGCTGTCCCGCGACTCGAAGATCCTCATCCTCGACGAGCCGACCACTGCGCTCTCCCCGCCGGAGGTGAACCGCCTGCTGGAGCTCGTGCGGAAGCTGCGCGCGTCGGGGATGGGCATCGTCTTCGTGTCGCACTGGCTGGAGGAGGTCCTCGAGATCGCCGACCGGGTGACCGTGCTCCGCGACGGGCGGTACGTGGGGGAGGAGCCCGTCGAGGGCCTCGACGCCCAGACCATCATCCGGATGATGGTCGGCCGGGAGGTGAAGGACGTGCCCATCCCGGAGCGGGTCATCGGCGAGACGGTGCTCGAGGTGCGGCACCTCAGCCGGCTCGGCAGCTTCAACGACGTCTCCTTCGACGTCCGAGCCGGGGAGATCGTGAGCCTCGCGGGCATCGCGGGCGCCGGGCGGACCGAGGTGGTCCAGGCCGTGTTCGGAGCGGATCCCTACGACGACGGCACCGTCGCCGTGGACGGCGTGACGCTGCGACCGGGCGACGTCGTGGGCGCAGTGCGCGCCGGCATCGGGCTCGTGCCCGAGGAGCGGCACCTGCAGGGTCTGGTCGAGCAGCTCTCCGTGCGCGAGAACATGACCCTCGCCGCGCTGCGGGAGGTCGCCCCGGGCGGCTGGCTGAGGATGGCGCGGGAGGCCGCCATCGACAAGCGGTACACGAAGGAGCTGGCGATCAAGGCAACGGCGTCGTCCGTCCGCATCTCGACGCTGTCCGGCGGGAACCAGCAGAAGGTCCTCATCGCGCGGTGGCTGGCCCGAAGGCCCCGGGTGCTCATCCTCGACGAGCCGACCAAGGGCGTCGACGTCGGCGCCAAGGCCGAGATCCACTCGCTCATCGCCCGGCTCGCCGAGGCGGGCGTCGCCATCGTCCTGGTGACGTCCGAGCTCCCGGAGGTGCTCCTGCTCAGCGATCGCGTCCTCGTCATGCGCCAGGGCCGCATCGTCGCCGAGGTGCCGAAGGATCGGCTCACCCAGGAGGCCGTGATGGCGCCGGCGACCGGCGAGGCCCCGAGCATGGAACAGGAGGCGTTCGCATGAGCAGAGCGAGGCTGCTCCCCGTCTATCTGGAACCGGCGCCCTCGGACGCCTTCCGTCGTCAGCTCGACGCGCTGAAGCTGCTGGCCGAGGACCTGGTCGAGTGGCAGGAGCCGGTGCAGATCGCCTCGGCCGCCGGTGTCCCGACGGACGCGGTGATCGTCCCGGACATGAGCGGCGTCGCCTACCGCTCGTTGACCGAGTTCCGCTCCATCGCCACGCCGATCCTCGTGGTGACCTCGGAGTTCGGCACCGTCAGCATGTGGGACTGGGAGATCCGCGACTACCTGCGACGGCGCGGCGTGGAGACGGTCGCCCCGACGAATCTCCAGGAATTCCACGACATCGCCCGAGCGCTCGCGGTCAAGACCCGTCTGCGCGAGGGGAGGATGCTCGCCTACCAGGACGACCTCGGCGCCGGCATGCAGCCGGACATCTTCAAGCGGTTCTACTGGTGGGAGGACGAATGCGTCCAGGACCTCCAGGACGCATTCGGCGTCACGATCGAGCACCGCAGCTACCGGGGCCTCATCGCCCGGGCGGATGCCATCGAGCAGGATCGGGTCGAGGCCGAGCTGGAGCGGATCTCCGGCTCCGTGCCGATGGGGGGCGCGCTCGGACGAGAGGCGCGGCTGCTCGCCCTGCGGCTGAAGCTGGCCCTCGACGACGAGCTGGACGAGACCCCGGGGGTCCTGGCGGCGGGGATCAACTGCCTGAACGAGTCGGCGACGGCGCGGACCACCCCGTGCCTGGCCTGGAACCTGCTCTTCGAGGAGCGAGGCCTGATGTGGGGCTGCGAGGCGGACCTCACCTCGATGATCACGCAGTTCATGGTCTGGGAGTCGCTGCGGACGCCGGCGATCATGACGAACCTGTATCCGTTCCTGATGGGGGACGCGGCGCTCAAGCACGAGAAGATCCCCTACTTCCCGCCACGGGAGCACCCGGAGAACTACATCCTGACGGCGCACTGCGGCTTCTCGGCCCTCATGCCGCAGTCCTGGGCGACCCGCTGGACCCTGCAGCCGCCGGTGCTGGAGATCGTCGACCCGCTCGCCAACGCGATCGACGCGGAGCTGCCGCTCGGCGACCTCACGATCGCGAAGATCACGAGCACGATGGACTCGTTCGTCGTCACCCCGGCCCAGCTCACGAACTACGAGCAGTACGAGAACTCCGACTGCCTCAACGGCGCCGTGCTCCGGGTGGAGGACGGCTACCGCTTCGAGGAGCACCTCGCCTCCCACCACGCCGTGCTCTGCGTCGGTGACATCGTGCGGCGGCTCGACGTGATCTCGGGCGTGCTCGGCGTCTCGATGACCAGGATCTGAGCGGAAGCCGCGGAAGGCAGGGAGCAGCAGGAATGAAGGCAGTGGTCTACGACCGACCGGGCAGCTACGCGATCGCCGAGGTCCCCGTGCCGGAGCCCGGTCCGGGCGAGGTGCTCCTGAAGGTCCTCGTGGCCGGCGTCTGCGGCACGGACCTGCACATCCACGAGGGCGAGTTCGGGCCGTCCTATCCGCTGACCCCCGGCCACGAGTTCGTCGGAGAGGTCGCCGTCCTCGGCGAGGGCGTCGACCAGGTGACGCTCGGCGATCGGGTCGCCGTCGACAACACCGCCTCCTGCGGTCGCTGCGTCGAGTGCCGGCGCGCACGACCCGCGTTCTGCCGCAGCCTGGTCGCCCAGGGGGTGAACGCGCCGGGCGGGTTCGCCGAGTACGTCGTCACGGACGCGAACCGGTGCTTCGTCGTCAACGACCTCGAGGCCGAGGTGGCCGTCTTCGCCGAGCCGGCCGCGTGCGTCGTGCACGGCCTCGACGTCCTGAACCTGCGGAGCGGCGCGAGCGTGCTGCTCGTCGGCGCGGGACCGACCGGCCTGCTGCTGACGCAGCTGCTCGCCGCCTCCGGCGCGAACCCGCTCACGGTGGCCGCCCCCAGCGAGCACAAGCTCCGGCTGGCGGCGGCCCGCGGTGCCGATCGCACCGTGCGGATCGCGCGCGGCGACGATCTCCAGGGGCTGCTGCGCCCGCTCACCGACGATCAGGGCTTCGACGTCGTGATCGACGCGACGGGCTCGCTGGACGTCCTGGAGCATGCCATCCCGCTGACGAGGACCGGAGGGACGGTCTTCGTCTACGGCATGGCCGGCGAGTCCGCCCGGCTGCCCATCTCGCCGTACGACGTGTTCCGGCGCGAGCTGACCGTCAAGGGCTCGTTCGCGCAGCAGTACTCGTTCGACCGGTCGCTGCAGGCGCTGCGCACCGGACGGATCGGCACCGACGGGCTCATCACCCACCGGTTCCCGCTCGACGACTACGGCGCGGCGCTCGACGCGGTGCGCGACAGCGCGTCGATCAAGACCGTCATCGTGCCGTAGGGAAGGGAACCGGAACATGGCGCGCCACCCTCTGGGAGTCAGCTCCTTCCTCCTCGCCTCGCCCTTCTCCGACGACGACGACGCCGAGTACGACCGCGTCGCCGCCTGGGGCTTCGACGTGATCGAGGCCTGCGTGGAGGATCCCGGCGTGCTGCACGCCGACTCCATCGCGGAGGCCGCCACGCGCAACGGCCTGGCCGTGTCGATCTGCGGCGTCTACGGATCCGACCGGGACGCCTCCAGCGACGACCCGGCGATCCGCGCGAACTACCTCGCGTATCAGCGGCACTGCATCGATCTGGCCCAGGCGGTCGGGTCCCCGCATGTCGCCGGACCCATGTACTCGGCGGTCGGCAAGGCCAGGATGCTCGCGCCCGAGGAGCGCCGCGCCGAGCGGCGCCGTGCGGCCGAGAGCATCCGCGCCGCTGCCGACTACGCGGGTGAACGCGGGGTGCGGCTCGCGATCGAGCCGCTGAACCGCTTCGAGAACGACATGATCAACATCGTCGACCAGGGTCTCGAGCTCATCGAGCTGGTGGATCGACCCAATGTCGGACTGATGCTGGACACCTTCCACATGAACATCGAGGAGCAGGACCCGGGCGACGCGATCCGCCGTGCCGGGGAGAGGACGTTCCACGTCCAGGTCTCGGAGAACCACCGCGGCACGCCGGGCACCGGCAGCATCGACTGGCCGCGGATCTGGCAGGCCCTCGACGACATCGGATACGACGGGTCCGTGGTCATCGAGTCCTTCCTGCCGGAGGTCGTCGAGATCGCCAAGGCGGTCTCCCTGTGGCGTCCCTGGGCGCCGTCGGCGGAGTCGCTCATCACCGGAGGACTGGCGTTCCTGAAGGCGCAGCTGCGCTGAGCCCGGCGCGCAGGCTCAGAACCTGCCGAGCAGACGGGCGGGGTTGCTCGTGGTGAAACGGGCGACGACGTCCGCACCCAGCTCCCGCTCGAGCCGGGGGAGCACCCTCCTGCCCAGATACTCCAGGCCCGGGATGCCGCCGTAGGCCCGATAGCGCGACCGCCGCGCGACGTCCCCGCCGAGCAGGACGCGATCCCGCCCGCCGGCGGCGCACACCTCCGCGATGCATGCGGCCAGCGTCGAGTCGGGCCAGTCGCGATGCCGTGCCCAGCCGTCGTAGCCGAGATAGGCGCCGGCCGCGGCCAGCTCGGCGTGCAGGACGGGATCGGGGTTCCGGTCGACGTGCGCCAGCACCACCGCGTCGGCGGTGACGCCCTCCGCGCTCAGCGCGGCGAGGATCTCCAGCGCGGCGCTGCCGTGCTCGAGATGCACCATGACCGGCGCCCCCGTGCGGCGATGGGCTCCTCCCGCCGCAGCCGCGGCGCGGCGCTCGAAGAGGCCGATCCGCCAATAGCCGATGCCGAGCTTGACGAGACCCGCCCGGACCTGCGTCGCCCGCCGATCGCGATCGTCCGAGGGGACGTCCGCCACCGGCATGCCGTCGAGGAGATCCTGGACGAAGAGCTCGGTCAGCGCGTCCTCGTCCGCCTCGAGCACCCAATGCCCCGGCGGGTAGTGCTCCCGCTTGTGCAGCCCGGTCGACGCCACGATCCGCAGCCCGGTGGCCCGGGCGATCCGCTCGAGCCCGAGGGGATCGCGGCCGAGTCCGATCGGGGTGGCGTCGACGAACGCCGCGAAACCGGAGTCGCGCAGCGACTCCGCCTCCCGACCGCTCGCCTCCTCGTCGTCCAGCTCCTCGCCCCGCAGCAGCGGCGACGCCTGGAACATGTGCTCGTGATAGTCGGTCGCGCCCAGCTGCTCGGCGACGACGTCGCCGAGCACCGTCCGGACCGCTCCGGTCACGCCGCCCCGGCCCGCACTCGGTCGAGTGCCGAGCGGAATCGTCGCGCGTTCTGCTCCACGACCCGCCAGTCGCCCGCGGCGAGCGCCGTCGCCGGGGTCAGCTCGCCGCCGGCGCCGATCGCGATGGCCCCGGCGGCGAACCAGTCCGGGAGATTCCGCTCGTCGACCCCGCCGGTCGGCATCAGCGGCACCTCGGGGAAGGGCCCGCGCAGCGCCCGCAGATAGGACGGGCCGCCGAGCGACGAGGGGAAGACCTTGACCACATCGGCGCCGAGCTCCACGGCGAGCATCAGCTCGGTGGGCGTGAGCGCACCGAGCATCACCGCCGCACCGGTCGCCTTCATGTCCTCGGCGATCGCCGGGCGCGTGCCCGGCGCGACGAGGAAGGCCGCACCCGCCGCCACGACCTCCGCCGCCTGGCCGACCCGGGTCAGCGTGCCCGCGCCGAGCAGGACGTCCGAACCGTACCGCTGCGACAGCTCGCGGATCACCGCGGCCGGCTCGGGCGTGCTGTAGGTGATCTCCAGCGCCCGCACGCCGCCGCGGACCAGCGCGTCGGCGGCGAGCAGGCAGCTGTCCACGGAGGGCGCTCGGAGCACGGCGATGATGCCCTGCTCGCGCGCGGCCGATACTGCGATATGGGTCATGTCCCGTCACCGGTCCTTCCGAGATGCGTGCAAGGCCTCGAGCAGATTCGCCACCGCGTACGAGGTGGCGCGGCGGACGCTCTCGCGTGTGTACCCGCCGATGTGCGGAGTCGCCACGACTCGCGGATGCCGCAGCAGGGGCGTCGGCTCCGGCGGCTCGGACGCGAACGCGTCGACGGCGTACGCGCCCAGCGATCCGGAGTCGAGGGCCGCGAGCACGGCCTCCTCGTCGACGATCGAGGCCCGGGCGGTGTTGACGAGCACGGCGCCGGGCCGGAGCAGCCGGAGCAGGTCGGCGGTGATCAGCGGGCGCCCGTCCGGAGTGCCCGGGACGTGGAGCGAGACCGCGTCGGCGGATCGGAGCGCTTCTTCGAGTCCCGGCACCGAGTACTCGGGAACCGACACGAACGGATCGAAGCCCGCCACCGCGGAGCCCAGCGCGGCGAAGAGATCCGCGACCTTGCGGCCGATGGCCCCGAGGCCCACGACGCCGACGCGCAGCTCGGCCATCTCGGTCGCCTCGCCGCGCTCCCAGCCTCCGGACTTGACGCTCGCGCTGGCCCAGGGAACGCCTCTGATGCAGGTGAGCGCGAGCGTCAGCGCCAGCTCGGCCACGCCCTGAGCGTTCGCGCCGCGAGCGCGCAGGACCGCGATGCCGAGCTCCTCCGCGGCGTCCAGGTCGATGGCGTCGACGCCCGTGCCGTTCCGGCTGATCACGACGAGGTCCTCGGCGGACTGCAGCACCTCTCTGGTGATGGGCTCGACGCCGGCCAGCCAGCCCACGACGCCCGGCAGCAGCCGCAGCAGCTCCGGCGTCGTCGGAGTCCTCCCGGGCTCGGCGGCGACCATCGAGAAGCCGGCAGCACGCAGCGGCTCCAGCTCCGGGATCCGATCGAGGCGCTGTCGGGTCAGCGAACGGGGAGTCACCAGGATCGTCCCCGGCCCCCGAGCCATTCGTCTCACATGTCCTCCATGGTCTGCCGGACGCTCAGGCTCGGAGCGCCTGTTCGCCGCGCCCCACGCATCGATCTGTAGTAATACTACTGTCAAGATGCACCAGAAGCCCATAAAGACTGAGATTCAGCGGCCGATGACCGTCCCGATCTTGCCATTTGCGGCAATATGGGGTAGTTCTACTACCTATTCATGCCGTATCAGGCGTTCGACAATGACGACGAATAAGGAGCAGGCCTCATGCTGGTCGGAATTGACAGCTACAGCTTCCATCGCTACTTCGGCGAGATCTACGACGGCGGGCTTCAGGTCGACCCCGGTACGCGCTGGGACATGCTCGGCGACTTCGTCCCCTACGCCGTGGGCCTCGAGGTCGACGAGGTCGCACTGGAGACGATCTTCTACCCCGTCATGGACGACGGCTACTGCGCCGACCTGAAGGCCGCCCTCGACGCGGCCGGGCTCAAGCGGGTCATCGGGTGGGGGCACCCGGATGGCCTGCACACCGGGAAGGACGAGACGGCGTTCGCCGACATGATCCGGCACATCCCCCGCGCGGAGAAGGTCGGCGCGCAGATCATGCGCATCGTCGCGGGGAGCATGCTCTACGTCCACGACGACCACGCCGAGATGGTCAAGCGCTCGATCGCCATGCTGAAGCGCGGCATCGAGGTGGCCGAGGACCATGGCGTGACCCTCGCCCTGGAGAACCACATCGACTTCACCAGCGAGGAGATCGTGCAGATCCTCGAGGGAGTCGGCTCCGAGCACCTGAAGGTCAACTTCGACACCGGCAACTCGCTGCGGCTGTTCGAGGACCCGGTGCAGGCCGCCCGGAACGTCGCACCGTACTGCGTCGCGACCCACACCAAGGACATCGTCCTGCGTCGCTTCGGTCCGCCCGAGGAGCGGTTCACCTCTTGGCCGTCGGCACCGGCCGGCGAGGGCCTCATCGACCTGCTCGCCATCGCCCGCGTGCTCGACGAGGCCGGGTTCGAGGGCTCGCTGGCCATCGAGATGGACCTCATCGCCGAGCCCTGGGTCTCCCTGCCCGAGGAGGAGAACGTCCGGAAGGGGGTCGAGTACCTCAAGGGGATCCGCCGGCAGCTCGAGGCGGAGAAGGGCCGGGCATGACCGTCCGGCCCGCCGCCCCCGACCCGCGGCCGGTGCTCCGATTCGGGATGCTCGGCTACGGCTTCATGGGCAAGACCCACAGCAACGCGCTCAAGACCCTGCCCTACATCTTCTGGCCCGGCGGCGCTCGGACCGAGCTCGTCACGATCGCCGGACGGAACGAGGCCGCGGTCGCCGAGGCGGCCACCCGCTACGGCTGGCGGCAGTCCACCACGGACTGGCGCGACGTCGTCGAGGACCCGGAGATCGACGTCTTCGACAACGTCGGGCCGGACGCCGCGCACTTCGAGCCGACGCTCGCCGCGATCGCCGCGGGGAAGCACGTGGTGTGCGAGAAGCCGCTGGCGAGCACGTACGCCGAGGCCGCCCGGCTCGCCGACGCCGCGGCCGATGCCGGGGTGAGGTCGCTGACCTGCTTCAACTACCGGTTCGTGCCCGCGGTGCGGCTCGCGCACGACATCATCGCCTCCGGGGAGCTCGGCGACGTCTACAGCGCCCACTTCCGGTATTCCCAGGAGTGGCGGACCGATCCGACGGCCCCGCTCGGCAATCCCACCGGCGCGCTCGACATCATCGGCAGCCACGCCGTCGACCTCTCCCGATATCTCATCTCGGAGATCGACGCCGTCTCCGCGTTGATCACGAGCCCCGTCACGACCCCGGAGCGCGGAGAGCCGATCGACACCTTCGACGCCGTCGTGAGCTGGTCGGGCGGTGCGACCGGGACTCTGGGGGCGATCCTGATCGCGCCGGGGCGCAAGAACCGTCTGAGCTTCGAGATCAACGGTTCGAAGGGGAGCCTGCTCTGGGACCTGGAGAACCTGAACATCCTGCGCTACCACCAGCGTCGCGGGGAGCGGACCGAGGGCTTCACCGAGGTGATCGTCAACGAGGCGCACCATCCGCTGGTGGCCGCGTGGTGGCCGAGCGCGCACGTCCTGGGCTGGGAGCACTCGCACATCAACATGCTGGCCCACTTCGCCGAGGCGATCGTTGGGGGCGGAGACGTGGCCCCGCACGCCGCGACCTTCGCCGACGGCGCCGCAGCGGCGCGGGTCTCCGAGGCCGTGCGCAGATCGGCCGCCGCGGGTGGCCAGCGGGTGGCCGTCGCAGAGGTCGTCTGAGTGCCGGAGACGACGGCGCCGGGCGCCCCGGGGTCTCGTCGGTCCGGACTCCGGGATCGGGATCGGCCACCGATCCTCGGCATCGGGAGGTGCTAGGATCGTTGATCGCTGCTCCCGGTGGGCAGCGGTGTTGCGCGGGTGGCGGAATGGCAGACGCGCTAGCTTGAGGTGCTAGTGCCCGTTAGGGCGTGGGGGTTCAAGTCCCCCCTCGCGCACAGAGTGGAATGGCTCCTGATCCGGGGTTCCGGTCCCGGGTCCGGAGCCGTTCCCGTCCCCGGGGTTACGTGCCTCCGTCGCTCTCCTCGGGCGGCTCGCGGACGCCCGATCCGTCCGCCCCGCCGCCGGGCCCGCTGCCGATGCGCCATGACCGGAGCGCCTGCGGCGGCGTTCGCACGGATGCGATATATCTTCCCCGTGACCACGACGACCCAGTCCGAGCCCAGAACCGTCCGCATCGAGACCGAGGCGGTCTACGCGGCCCTCTCCGCGGGAGCGCTGGGAGCGGTGCTCGGCGCCGTCGCGACGTGGGGCACGGCGCTCGCGTTCTGGGGATGGCCCTCCGCCGGCGGCTTCGCGGCGATCGTCGCGGGCGCGGTGGCCATCGCCGCGGCGGCGACCGCCTACTCCCGGTCCGGCGCGCTGCCGGGGCAGGAGTGGCGCCGCGGGCTGCGGTCCGGGCGGGCGGTCGTGAACGTGGTCTCCGTGACCATCGCGCACGCGGCCCTCGCCGCCCTCGCGACGGCCGTCGTCTACCTGGTCCTCGGCCTCGGCTTCGTCGGGATGGTCCTGCGGCCCTTCGAGGGCGCCGTCCTCGGCGCGGTCTCGACGGGACTCGCCGCCTATCTGGTGTACCTCTCGGCGTCCCGCATCAGCACCCAGCGGCTGTCCTCGCTGCTGCTGTCGTTCGTCGCCCTGGGCACGCTCACCGCGATGGCGACCTCGCCGGACCCCGACTGGTGGCGCTTCCACTTCAGCGAGCTGGGGACGTTCGCGGCCTTCTCCAGCGTCGTGTTCAACGGCACCCTGATCGCCGCCGGCCTGCTCGTCACGACCTTCGCGGCGTACGTGCAGAGCGATCTCAGCGCGCTCGTGACGACCGGCAGGCTCACGAGCCGCCGCAGCCGGTCGGTGGTGCCCGCGCTGCTCGTCGTGATGGGCGTGATGCTCGCCTGCGTCGGCATCGTGCCGGTGAACCTGAACGAGCCGATCCACAACCTCGCCGCATCGGGGATGGCGCTGATGTTCTTCGGCCTGCTCGGCTCCTCGCCGTGGCTGCTGCGCGGGATGCCGCGGGCGTTCTTCCTCTCCACGGCCGCGATCGGCGCGGCGTTCGTCGCCGCCGTCGTGCTCTTCGTCGTGGGGTTCTTCGGGCTGACCGCGTTCGAGATCGCGGTGTTCGCGCTCATCTTCGGCTGGATCGCGATCTTCATCCGATTCCTCGGCGTCACCGGCCAGAAGGAGTAGGCGCCCGGGATCGCGCCCTTCGGCGCACCGGCCCGCGCCGCTAGCGTGGAGCCATGGCCGAGGAGCTGAGCCCGACCGCGCGGGTCGCGCGCGATCTCATCCGGTTCGACACGACGAACTGGGGCGAGGGGCGCTCGAACGGCGAGACCGAGGCGGCGCGGTACCTCGGCGGCCTGCTCGCCGGCATGGGCCTCGACCCCGAGTACGTCGACTCGGCGCCCGGCCGCACGAGCGTCGTCGCCCGCGTGCCCGGACGGGATCCGGCCCGCCCGGCCCTCGTCGTGCACGGGCACACCGACGTGGTCCCGGCCGATCCCGCGGCGTGGAGCGTCGACCCCTTCGCCGGGGAGGTCCGCGACGGCATGCTCTGGGGCCGCGGCGCCGTCGACATGAAGGACATGGACGCGATGATCGTCACGGCGATCGGCGACATCCTCGCCTCCGGGCGGCTGCCGGCGCGCGAGCTGGTGGTCGCCTTCTTCGCCGACGAGGAGAACGGCGGCGTGCTCGGCTCGCACTGGCTCGCCGAGCACCGCCCGGAGCTCTTCGCCGGCGCGACGGAGGCGATCAGCGAGGTCGGCGGATACTCGATCGACGTCGACGGACGACGCGCCTACCTGCTGCAGACGGGGGAGAAGGCCCTGGTCTGGATCCGCCTGGTCGCCACCGGGCCCGCGGCGCACGGCTCGCGGCTGGTGCGGGAGAACGCGATCACCCGCCTCGCCGAGGCCGTCGCCCGGATCGGCCGGATCGAGTGGCCGATCCGGCTGACCACGACGACCGAGGACCTCGTCGCCCAGCTCGCGACGCTGCTGCCGGCGATCGGCCGCGACCCCGAGGAGCTGGTCCTGGCGACCGGCACCGCCGCCGGCTTCCTGCTGCCGTCGCTGCGCAGCACGAGCAACCCGACGCTGCTCTCCGCCGGCTACAAGCACAACGTCGTCCCCGACCGCGCCGAGGCGCTGATCGACCTGCGGCCGCTGCCGGGGCAGGAGGACGCCGTGCTCGACGCGATCCGCGCGCTGCTGCCGGAGGGCGTCGAGCTCGAGGTGCTGCGCCGGGACATCGGCCTCGAGCTCCCCTTCGCCGGGCCGACGGTCGAGGCGATGCGCGCCGCCCTCGCCCGGCACGACCCCGGTGCGCCGGTGCTGCCGTACCTGATGCCGGCGGGCACCGACAACAAGGCGCTCTCCCTGCTCGGCATCGCCGGCTACGGCTTCGCGCCGCTGCGGCTGCCGGCCGACCTCGACTTCCCGGGCCTGTTCCACGGCGTCGACGAGCGCGTCCCGCTCGACGCGCTCGACTTCGGGACGGCCGTGCTCACCGACTTCCTGCTGGACTGCTGAGACCCGCGGGTCGAATAGGCCGCGGACCCGTTCGAGACCTAGGCTCGACCTCCGTGAGTTTCATCGAGGCCGCGATCCTCGGTCTCATCCAGGGACTGACCGAATTCCTCCCGATCTCCTCGAGCGCGCATCTGCGCATCGCGGGCGAGTTCTTCGGGCACGATCCCGGCGCGACGTTCACCGCGATCACGCAGATCGGCACCGAGGTCGCCGTGGTCCTCTACTTCTGGAAGGACATCGTCCGGATCGTCGGGCGATGGTTCCGCCACTTCGCGCCGGGCTCCGGGATCCGCCGCGGCGACCCGGACGTGCGGCTGGCCTGGCTCATCATCATCGGGACGATCCCGATCGGCCTGGTCGGCTACCTCGCGCAGGCGGAGATCCGCGGCGTGTTCCGCTCGCTCTGGCTGGTGGCGACGGTGCTCATCGTCTTCGGCCTGCTGCTCGGCATCGCCGACTGGCTCGGCCACCGTCGGCGCGAGCTGGACCACATGACCTACCCGCACGGCCTGCTGATCGGCCTGGCGCAGATGCTCGCGCTGGTGCCCGGCGTCTCGCGCTCCGGCGCGACGACGGCGACGGGCCTCGCCCTCGGCTACACCCGCCCGGCGGCGGCGCGGTTCGCGTTCCTGCTCGCGATCCCGGCCGTGCTCGGCAGCGGGGTCTACGAGCTGGTCAACGCGCTGCGCGGCAAGGGCGACGCCGGCGCCGGCGCCGTCGTGATGCCGTTCGGGCTCGCCGAGACGGCGCTCGCGACGATCGTCGCCTTCGTCGTCGGCTACGCGGTGATCGCGTTCCTGATGCGCTGGCTGCAGACCCGCTCGTTCCTGCCGTTCGTGGTCTACCGGGTGCTGCTCGGCGGCGTGATCATGGTGCTGCTGGCGACGAACGTGCTGCAGCCGTACTGAGCCGGCGGCCCTGGCCGCAGCCGCCGGGCCGGCTAGCGGGCGTCGCCGCCGCGGCGGCGCAGGTAGCGCTCGAACTCCTCGGCGATCGCGTCGCCCGTCGCCTCGGATGCCTCGACGGTGTCCCGCGCCCGCTCCAGGGTCTCGATGTAGGAGGCCATCTCCTCGTCGTCGTCGGCGAGCTGGTCGATGCCGGACTCCCACGCCGCCGACTCCTCGACGAGCTCGTCCCGCGGCACCTCGATCCCGAGGAACTCCTGCAGCCGGTCGAGCAGCGCGAGGGTCGCCTTCGGGCTCGGCGAGTTGTGCACGTAGTGCGGCACCGACGCCCACACCGAGAGCGTCGGGATGCCGGCCGTCTCGAGCGCGTCGGCGAGCACCCCGAGGATGCCGGTCGGCCCCTCGTAGGACGAGCCCTCGACGTCGAGCGCCGCCCGCACGGTCGCGTTCTCGCTGGAGGCGAAGGTCGAGATCGGCCGGGTGTGCGGCACGTCCGCGAGCATGGCGCCGAGGAACACGACGAACTCGATCCCCGCGTCCTGGATCAGCTCGAGCACCTCGCCGGCGAACGTCTTCCACATCCGCGACGGCTCCGAGCCGAGCAGCAGATGGACCGTGTCGTCGCGGACGGCGGGGGAGAAGAACGAGACCCCCGGCCAGAGGATGCGACGGGAGCCGTCCTCCGCAGTGGTGACGATCGGCCGGCTGAACTGGTAGTCGAAGTAGTCCTCGGGGTCGAGCTCCGCGACCGGCTCGACGTCCAGGAGGTCCCGCAGTCGCCGCACCGCGCCGCTCGCCGCCTCGCCGGCGTCGTTCCACCCCTCGAAGGCCACGACGAGCGTCGTGCTGCGGGAGAACGGGACCGGGCCCATGCGACTCCTTCCGGCCGGTGCTCAACAGGATAGGACTACAGTCGTCGGAGATGGTCGAGGATCGCGGGACCGGCGCGCGCGTCGGGGTGCTCTGGGACATGGACGGCACGCTGGTCGACACCGAGCCCCTCTGGATGGCCGCGGAGACCGAGCTCGTCACCTCGTTCGGCGGGGTCTGGACGCGCGAGCACGCCATGGCGTGCGTCGGCAAGGGACTCGACGACTCCTCGGCGATCATCCAGGCCGCCGGCGTCCGGCTCGGCATCGACGAGATCACCCGCTGGCTCACCGACCACGTCAAGGCGCACCTGAACCCGGAGACGATGCCGTGGCGCACGGGGGCGAGGGAGCTGCTCGCCGCGCTCCGCGAGGCCGGCGTGCCGACGGCGCTGGTGACGATGTCGCTGCGCGACATGGCCGCGCACGTCGCCGGCCGGCTCGGCTTCGAGGGCTTCGACGCGATCGTCGCCGGCGACGACGTCGAGCACGCGAAGCCGCACCCGGACCCGTACCTCCGCGGCGCCGCGGCGATCGGGGTCCCGATCGACTGCTGCGTCGCGCTGGAGGACTCGAACATCGGCCTCGCCTCCGCGATCGCCTCGGGCGCCTGCGCCGTGGCGATCCCGTGGATCGTGCCGATCGAGCAGCGGCCCGGGCTCACGATCTGGGAGAGCCTCGCCGGTCGCGGGGTCGACGACGTGATCGCGCTGGTCGAGGCCCGCTCGCGCCCGCCGGCCGGCGCCGGGGTGCCGTCGTGACCGCGCGGCGCGGCCCGTTCGCACCCGGCGAGCGCGTCCAGCTGACGAGCTCGAAGGGCCGGCTGAACACCGTCACGCTGGTGCCAGGGGGCGCGTTCCACTCGCACCGCGGCTACGTCTCGCACGACGCGATCATCGGCCGGCCCGACGGGACGGTCGTGCTGGCGAACAACGGCGACGAGTTCCTGGCGCTGCGCCCGCTGCTGAAGGACTTCGCGCTCTCCATGCCGCGCGGCGCGGCGATCGTGTATCCGAAGGACGCCGTGCAGATCCTCGGTCAGGCGGACGTGTTCCCCGGCGCGCGCGTCGTGGAGGCCGGCGTCGGCTCCGGGGCGCTCACCCTCTGGCTGCTGCGGGCGATCGGGCCGACCGGGTCCCTGCTGTCGATCGAGCGGCGCCCGGAGTTCGCCGACATCGCGCGGGCCAACGTCGAGGCGTTCACCGGCGAGGTGCCGGACAACTGGCGGCTCGAGCTCGGCGACCTCGCCGAGGCGCTGCCGTCCGCGGTCGAGCCCGGCGGCGTCGACCGCATCGTGCTCGACATGCTCGCGCCCTGGGAGTGCGTGAGCGCCGCCGCCGCGGCGCTCGCCCCCGGCGGCGTCCTCTGCTGCTACGTCGCGACGGTCACGCAGCTCTCCCGCACGGTCGAGGCGATCCGCGCGCTGCAGGCCTTCACCGAGGCCGAGTCGAGCGAGACGCTGGTGCGCACCTGGCACGTCGAGGGCCTCGCGGTGCGGCCGGACCATCGGATGAACGCGCACACCGGCTTCCTGCTCACCGCGCGCCGGCTCGCACCCGGGGCAGCGCCGCTGGAGCGCCAGCGCCGGGCCTCCAAGGACGACTACGACGAGGCCGACGTCGAGGCCTGGACGCCGGGCGCGCTCGGGGTGCGCGAGGCCAGTCCGAAGCGGGCCAGGAAGACCGCCCGGCAGGCCGCCGCGGCCGCGAATGCTCGCAGGGAGGGGCCGGTAGAGTAGGCCGGTGCGCAAGTCCACCGGCATCCTGCTCGCCTCCGGCCTCGTGCTGTCGCTCGCCGCGTGCGCCGCGCCGACCGGCCCCGCGATCGACGGCGGCAGCCCCGTGGACCCGGCCCGCTGCACCCCGATCTGGGCGCGCGGCGGACTCGCCGAGGACATCACGGCGACCGGCGACTTCGGGACGACCTCGATCACCGCGGACTTCCCGACGCCGTTCGTCGCGCACGACGCGACGACGAGCGCGATCCTCTCGGCCGGCGACGGCCCCGTCGTGGGGCCGACCGACATCGTCGGGGGCACGCTCTCGATCTTCGACGGGAAGACCGGGTGGCTGATGACGCAGACCGACGCGACCACGCTCTTCCCGCTCGGCAGCGAGGCCACGCCGTACTTCGACGCGGCGGCGTGCGCGACGGTGGGCTCGCGCGTCGCTGCCGTCGGCACCAGCGCCGACGTGCTCGGCGCGTCCTTCGTGTCCGCGAACGGCATCGACCCGGACATGACCGTCGTCAGCGTGCTCGACATCCAGCACGCCTACCTCAGCCGCGCCCAGGGCTCGACGCCGCCGCCGCAGAACGGCCTGCCGACCGTCTCGTACACCGCGGACGGCCGCCCCGGGCTCTCCTTCACGAACGCGGCGGCGCCGACCGAGCTGCGCGCCGAGACGCTCATCGCCGGCACCGGCTCGACGGTCGAGGCGGGCGACACCCTGCTCGTCCACTACACCGGGGTGGTCTGGGACACGCGCAAGGTGTTCCAGTCGACCTGGGACCAGGGCGCTCCGGTGCGGCTCGCGCTGTCGAGCGTCGTGCCGGGCTTCGCGACCGCGGTCGTGGGGCAGCGCGTCGGGTCCCAGGTGCTCGTGACCATCCCGCCGGACCTCGGCTACGGCGACAGCCCGCCGAGCGGATCCGGCATCACCGCGACTGACACCCTGGTCTTCGTCATCGACATCCTCGGCGTGCTGCCGGCTGAGTGATTCCCACTCAGGCATCGCGGCGGGTCGCTCGGGGACACTGAGCGCATCGCGGCGAGCGGATCGCGGGGGAGGACGTCGGGGTGCGAGGCACGGGCCGGAGCCGGCTGCTCGCGATCGGGAACGCGACGATCCTCGCCGCCGCCGTGCTCCTGGCCGGGTGCTCCGGACCGGCCGGGAGCCCCGGACTCGGCGGCTCCGACGGCGAGACCGCGACACCCGACTCGAGCACCGGGCCCGCCGACGAGGCAGGGGACCGGGGCCCGGTCGGGGACGAGGGTCTCGCCGGGGAGAACGGCGATCGGCCGGTCTACGTGAAGTTCACGCTCCCGTACCGCTACCCGACCGGCACCACGATCTCCGCCCAGCGGATCGACGCCAACTGCGTGCGGGACGAGGTCGAGGGCACCTGGCGGGCCGAGCGCTCCGGCATCATCGTCGTCTTCATGTTCACGAACTCCGACGGGCAGTGCATGTGGGAGAGCTCCTGGGCGACCTGGCGCCTGACGGTGGCGACGCCGGGCGGCGGCTCGGAGTGGACGACCTTCGAGATCGCCCAGACCAACACGCCGAAGCCCTACGCCACGATGATGCTCGAGGGCAAGTGCTGGGGCGAGCAGCTGCAGTGCTTCCCGACCACGAGCGAGGTGCAGTCGCCGCCCATGGGCGCCCGGATCGACATCGTCTTCAAGTAGGGCTCCGGCGCGCACCTAGACTCGCTCCCGTGGCCGAGGTACCGAACAATTACGAGCGGCAGTTCAGCCTCGTGCTCGCGCTCGTCGCGACGTCCGCGGGCCTGCGGAAGTCGGAGATCCTCAGCACGGTGCACGGCTACGCGCAGCGCCACCGCGACGGCGACCGGGCGGCGGGGACCGCGCTCGACCGGCTGTTCGAGCGCGACAAGAGCGCGCTGAAGGAGCTCGGCGTGCCGATCGAGACGATCGACGACCCCGGCGATCCGGGGAACAACCAGCTCGCCCGCTACCGCATCCCGCGCTCCGCCTACCAGCTGCCGGAGGACGTGACGTTCACCCCCGGCGAGCTCGCGATCCTCGGCCTCGCCGCCGAGGTGTGGCGCGAGGGATCGCTCTCCGCCGACTCGCGACGGGCGCTCACCAAGCTGCGCGGCCTCGGCATCGCCGCGAGCGACCCGGTCGTCGGCTACCTGCCGCTGGTACGGGCCGTCGAGCCGGCGCTCGACCCGCTGCGCGGCGCGATCCAGGAACGGCGGGTCGTCGAGTTCGACTACCTGAAGCCCTCCGACGACACCCCGACGCGCCGCCGGGTCTCGCCGCTGGACCTGCTCAACCACCTGGGACGCTGGCTGCTCGTCGCCGCCGAGGCCGACGGCGGCAGGAGGACCTTCCTGGTCCGCAGGATCGTCGGGGAGGTGCGCGTGACCGGTGATGCGGGGCTCGCGCCGGCGCCCGACGAGGTCGAGCGCGAGCTCGCCGAGCTCGAGCGCGTCGCCCGGCGCAACGCGGCGCGCGTCGCGGTCGCGCCGGGCTCCGACGCGGCGATCCGGCTCCGGAACCGTCCGGGCAGCGTCGTGGTCGAGTCGGGCGTGCTGGAGCTGCACGACCCGGACCTCGCGCTGCTCGCGGACGAGCTCGTCGCGCTGCACCCGGAGGCGACCGTGCTCTCGCCGCCCGCGCTGGTCGACCTGGTCGTCGAGCGGCTCTCCCGGATCGAGGGGGCGCATGGCTGAGCCCGCCTCCCGCGCCGGCCGGCCGGCGAAGGGGCCCGACCTCGACGGCGCCGAGAAGCTCGCGTTCTACCTCGCCTTCGTGCCCTATCTCCGCGAGCTCGGACCGGTGCCGGTCGCCGAGGCCGCGGCGCACTTCGGGTACCCGGAGGCCTTCATCCGCGAGTCGGTGCTCAAGATCATGACGATGGGCGTGCCGGGCGAGACCGGCATGTACCTGGCGCAGGACCTCTTCGACTTCGACCTCGCGGCGCTCGAGGAGGACGACGAGCTGGTGCTCGTGCAGCGCGTCGCCATCGACGACGTGCCGCGGATCTCGGCCCGCGAGGCCGCCGGCCTGCTCGCCGGGCTCGCGGTGCTCGGCGCCGACCCGGCGATCGCCGCCGTCGCCGACTTCACGAGCCTCCGCGAGAAGCTCGCCCGCGGCGCGGCGGACGCCCCGGCCGAGCCGATCGTCGCACCGGCGGCGGGCGGTGTGCCGGGCTTCGCGGTGCTGCGCGACGCGATCGCCGCCGGGCGGCGGGTCGCGTTCGACTACCGGGGCGCCGACGGCGCCAGCGCGCGCCGGGAGGTCGACCCGATCCGGCTCGAGTCGACCGACGCCGAGCACCACCTGCGCGGCTGGTGCTTCCTGCGCGACGACCTGCGGACGTTCCGGCTGGACCGCATCTCGGGGCTCGAGGTGCTCGACGCCGCGGTCGAGCACGGCGTCCCCGACCTCGACGCCTCGGAGATCGGCTTCGACCCGGGCCCGGAGCACGGGGTCGTCACGATCGAGTGCGACGCGGCCGGCCTCCCGCTGATGTCCGGCTACCGGCCGAGCGCCGCGCGCCGCATCGCCGGATCCGTCCGGGTGCGGATGGAGGTCGCGATCGGCTCCGACGCGGCGCTGCGACGGATCCTCGCCGAGGTCGCCGGCGCCGTCGTCGTCGCGCCGGACTCGGCGCGCGAGGCGGTGCGCGCCTGGGCGCGGGACTCGCTCGGGCGGTACCGGGAGCACGCCGGGTAGACTGTCCCCACCTCACGAAAGGATCGGGAATATGGGCCTCTTCCGGGAACCCTGGGTCATCATCCTGATCGTCGTGCTCGTCCTCCTGCTGTTCGCGGCGCCCAAGCTGCCGGCCTTCGCCAAGAGCCTCGGCCAGTCCATGCGGGTCTTCCGCAAGGAGGTCAAGACCATGAAGGACGAGAAGGCCGCCGACGCCGAGGCGGACGCGACCAGGAGCGGCGCCGGCACCGTCGCCGACGGCGCGGTCGCGAGCGAGGCGGACGACTCGAAGCCGTCCACCTGAGCGCCGTGGCCGCGAAGCCGGCGCGCGGGGGGCGGGATCCCGAGCGGACCATGTCGCTCGGGGGTCACCTGCGGGAGTTCCGCAAGCGCCTGCTCCTCGCGTTCCTCGGCATCCTCGTCGGCACGGTCTTCGGCTGGTGGGCGTCCGACTACGTGTTCGTCGGGCTGCAGGCGCCGATCGCGACGGTGGCGGCGCAGTCCGGCCGGGACGCGGCCCTCAACTTCGACACCATCGCCGGCTCCTTCGACCTCCGGCTGCAGATCGCGCTGACCATCGGCTTCGTGGTGTCCTCGCCGGTGTGGCTCTACCAGCTCTGGGCCTTCCTGGCGCCCGGGCTGGTGCGCCGCGAGCGCCGATACGCGATCGGCTTCCTGCTGTCCGCCGTGCCGCTCTTCCTCGGCGGCTGCATCGTCGGCTGGATGGTCATGCCGCACATCGTGGAGCTGTTCGTCGGCTTCGCGCCGGCCGACTCGATCTCGAACCTCTCGGCCCGCTACTACTACGACTTCATCCTCAAGCTCATGATCGCCACCGGGGTCGGCTTCGTGCTGCCCGCGGTGCTGGTGTTCCTGAACTTCGCCGGCATCCTCGGCGCGCGGACCATCCTGAAGGGCTGGCGCATCGCGATCATCGCGGTCGTGACGTTCACGGCGTTCGCGACGCCGGCGACCGACATCGTCTCGATGTTCCTGCTCGCGGTGCCGATGCTCGTGCTGTACTTCGCCGCGGCCGGCGTCGCCGCGCTGAACGACCGGCGGCGGGCGAAGCGGCAGGCGGCGTTCCTCGCCGAGGAGGGCCTGGACGACGACCTCGACGACGACCTCGCCCCGGCGGAGTAGGCCCGCTCAGCGCAGCGCCGCGCCGAGCTCGTCGCGTCCGGCGACGCCGAGCTTGCGGTAGACGCTCGCGAGATGGTTCTCGACCGTGCGCACCGAGAGCCCCAGCCGGTCGGCGATCTCGCGGTTGCGCAGCCGCGCGGCCGCGGCGTCGGCGACCGCGAACTCGCGAGCGGTGAGCTCGACCGGGCGAGCCGCGTCGGCGCCGCGGAGCTGGGCCGCGAGCAGCGCGGCGCGGCGGGCGAGCGGCGTCGCGCGCTGCGCCCGGGCGAGCTCCTGCGCCTGCGCGACGGCGTCGATCGCGGCGCCGCGCAGGCCCGCCTCGCCGAGCCGGAGCGCGGCCGGCAGCAGCGCGGCCGGATCGCGCGCCGCCAGCGCCTCGGCGTGCTCGAGCACGAGGGCGATCAGCGGGGCGCCGGGGGCCGCGACCGTCGCCTCGCGGAGCGGCTCGAGCACGCCGGCGGGTCGGCCGAGCCGGACGATCGCGTGCGCGGCGAGCGCGGCGAAGGTCGGATGCTGCGCGTCCAGACCGCGCCGGACCGCCCGATCGACGGCCGCCTCGGCGCCGTCGAGCTCGCCGTCGGCGGCGAGCAGCCAGGCCTCCGCCTCGGCGGCCTGCAGGTCGGTCGGGACGTTGGCGCGCTGGTGCTCCTCGCCGATCGAGGCGAGCAGCCCGCGGGCCTCCTCGTGGCGGCCGAGCCGGGCGGCGGCCGTCGCCCGCAGCGCCCGCGCCGGGCCGAGCGCGGCGATGGAGTCGCGCCAGGCGAGGAACTCCGCCGCGTCGCCCGCGGCCGCCAGCGCCGCCTCCGGCTCGCCGCGCAGCCAGGCGAGCAGCGCGACGGCGTAGGCCCAGAGCCCCTTCGACTCGTCGTCCCTGCGCGCCCGGACGTCGAGGACGTGCGCCAGCGCGTCGGCGCCGCGCGCCTCGTCGACGAGCACCAGGAACTCGCCGAAGTCGACCGCGGCGGCGGCGTGCGGCAGCTCCTGCCCGTGCGCGTCGGCGAGCGGGCGAGCCCGCTCGATCGCGACCCGAGCGGTGGCGAGGTCGCCCGTGAACACGGAGCGGGAGAGCCGCAGCAGCTCGACGTTGAGCCGCTGCAGCCCGTCCTGGGTCGCCCACTCCGGATCGGCGACGCCGCCGCCCGACCAGAAGCGCAGCTTGGCGACGTTCGCCTCCAGGAACTCGATCGCGGCCGGGTCGCTGAGCCGCGGCAGCTGGTCGGCGGCGATCCGGGCGCCGCCCGCGGTGTCCATCCGGCGCACCGCGTGGTGGAAGCCGAGCCGGCTCGCGGCCCGCGCCAGCAGCGCCTCGTCGCGGACCGACGCCAGCAGCCCGGCGAACGCCGCCTCCGCCTCGTCCACGCGACCCGTCGCCGAGAGCGCCTCGGCCCGGGTCAGCGCGGCCTCCTCGGGCAGCGCCTCGCCGCGGGCGGCGGCGAGGCCGGCGGCGCGGTCGACGAGCTCGATGGCCGACTCGCGCTCCTGGCGCAGCAGCGCCTGGCCGGCCGCCCAGCTCAGGTCGGCGACGGACGGCGGACGGCTGCTGCGCCCCGCGGCCGCGATCCCGCGGAACCGGTCGACGGGGTCGTCGGAGGCCATCAGCCGACCCGCCGCCTCGAGCACCCGCGCGTCGCGCGCGCCCTCGTCCAGCTGCGCGAGCAGCACCTCGCCGTGCAGCGGCTCGGCGAGCACCGCGACACCGCCCGCACGACGCTGCACGAGGCCGTCCGCCTCGAGCGCGTCCAGCGCATCGACCTCGGTCGGGTCGGCCGGGCGGGGGAGCGCCCCGGCCGCCGCGATCAGCTCGGCCAGCCTCCGGACGTCGGGATCGAGCTCGGCGTACCGCCGGGCGATCGACCGCCGCAGCCGGGCCGGCAGCGCCCGGGAGACGAGCCGCAGTCCGTGCGGCCCCGGCACGACGGCGGCCTCCCGCACGGCGCTCGCCACGAGCTCCCTCAGGTGCAGCGGGTTCCCGCCGGCGCGATCGAGGAGGGAGCGCAGCTCGTCCGGGTCGACCCGCCCGCCGAGCGCGGTCTCGACCGCCATCGCCGCGGACGCCCGGTCGAGCCGGGGCACCTCCGTGACGGCGACGATGCCGTCCTCGGCGAGCCGCGCGATCTCGTCGCCGAGCGCCTGCGGGCTGGGGGCGCTGAGCACCGTGCGGACGCCGTACGAGCGCACCAGACGCACGATGACGGCGCCGGAGGCGCGATCGATCAGGTGCGCGTCGTCGATCAGCAGCACGTGGTCGGCGCGGGACGGGACCAGCACGTCGTAGATGCGCTGCAGACGCGACTCGGTGCTGCCGTCCCCGGCGAGATCGGCCACGAGCGGGGCGAACGCCGCGAGCGGCAGCTCGCGCAGCGGCTCGGCGCCGGCGATCGGGATGCGGGCGTGGCCGCGCTCGGCGAGCCGGTCGCCGATCGCCGCGAGGAGCGTCGACTTGCCGGCCCCGGCGGCGCCGACGAGCAGGTGGGAGCGGGTGCGGCGCTCGGAGACGTGCGCGGCGACGCGGTCCACGACCTCCCCGTCGAGACGGATCCGCCAGTCGAGCCGCCCCGCACGGCCGTCATCGCCCATCCCGCGATCCTAGTCAGAGCTGAGTGGGAACCACTCAGTCGGCGTCACGGCCCTAGGACGTCTCGAGCGCGCTCCGGACCACGTCGAGGCCCTCCACGAGCAGCTCGTCGCCGATGCTGAGCGGCGGCAGGAAGCGGATGACGTTCCCGAAGGTGCCGCAGGTCAGCACCACGACGCCCTCGGCGTGCGCCGCCGCGGCGACGCGCGCCGCGAGCGCGGCGTCCGGCTCGCCGGAGGCGGGGTCGACGAACTCGGCGGCGATCATCGCGCCGCGGCCGCGCACGTCGCCGATCCGCGGGTCGGCGGCGCGCATCGCGTCCAGCCGGCCGCGGAGGATCGCGCCGATCTCCCGCGCGCGCTCGACGAGCCCGCCGTGCTCGTAGCGGTCGATCGCCGCGAGCGCCGCCGCGCAGGCGATCGGGTTGCCGCCATAGGTCCCGCCGAGGCCGCCGGGATGGACGGCGTCAAGCAGGTCGGCGCGCCCCGTGACGGCGGAGAGCGGCAGGCCGCCGGCGATGCCCTTCGCCGTGACGATGAGGTCGGGGACGACGCCCTCGTGCTCGCAGGCGAACATCGCGCCGGTGCGGGCGAAGCCGGTCTGCACCTCGTCCGCGATGAGCACGACGCCGTTGGCCGCCGCCCAGGCGGCGAGCGCCGGCAGGAAGCCGTCGGCCGGGACGATGAAGCCGCCCTCGCCCTGGATCGGCTCGATCAGGATCGCGGCGAGGCTCTGCGCGCCGATCTGCTTCTCGATCTGGGTGATCGCCCGCCGCGCGGCCTCGGCGCCGTCCAGGCCGCCGTCGCGGAACGGGTACGACATCGGCGCCCGGTAGACCTCCGAGGCGAAGGGGCCGAAGCCGCTCTTGTACGGCATCGCCTTCGCGGTGAGGGCCATCGTGAGGTTGGTGCGCCCGTGGTAGGCGTGGTCGAAGGCGACCACCGCGGAGCGGCCGGTGGCGGCCCGGGCGATCTTCACGGCGTTCTCGACCGCCTCGGCACCCGAGTTGAACAGCGCGGTGCGCTTCTCGTGGTCGCCGGGGGCGAGGCGGTTGAGCGCCTCGGCGACCGCGACGTAGCCCTCGTAGCCGGTGATCATGAAGCAGGTGTGGGTGAAGGCCTGGGCCTGGTCGACGATCGCGGCGACCACCTCCGGCGCGGCGTTGCCGACCGTGGTCACCGCGATCCCGGAGCCGAGGTCGATGAGCGAGTTGCCGTCGACGTCGAGCAGCACGCCGCCGCCCGCCGCGACGACGAACACCGGGACGGTGATCCCGACCCCGCGCGGGACGGCGGCGGACTTGCGCGCGAGGATCTCGCGGGAGCGCGGGCCGGGGATCTCGGTGACGAGCTCGCGGCGCTGAGGGAGTGCGGGTCCGCCGACCGCGGACGGGGAGGTGATGGTCATGGTCTTCCTTCGCGAGGGGCGCGAGCAGACTAGCGGTAGTCCCGTCGGGACGCCCAGCACCCGGCAGTAGGCTCTCGGCATGCCCGAGCCGTCCGCAGCGGAGCGGTTCGCCGCCGCGAAGCGGCGCAGCCGGACGCCGGTGCTGAACGACTTCCGGGAGCGGCTCGGGTTCGAGCTGGACCCCTTCCAGATCGCCGCGTGCGAGTCGCTCGAGGAGGGCCGCAGCGTGCTCGTGGCCGCGCCCACCGGCGCCGGCAAGACGATCGTCGCCGAGTTCGCGATCTACCGGGCGATGCTCGGACGCTCCGAGCACGGCGAGGACGCGAAGATCTTCTACACCACCCCGATGAAGGCGCTGTCGAACCAGAAGTTCGGCGAGCTGGTCGCCGCCTACGGCGCGGAGTCCGTCGGGCTGCTCACCGGCGACGTCAACATCAACGCGGGCGCCCGGATCGTCGTGATGACGACCGAGGTGCTGCGGAACATGCTCTACGCCGACTCCGAGCTGCTGCGAGGCCTCGCCTGCGTGGTCATGGACGAGGTGCACTACCTCGCCGACCGTGCCCGCGGCGCGGTGTGGGAGGAGGTCATCATCCACCTCCCGCTCGACGTGCGGATGGTCTCGCTGTCGGCGACGGTGTCCAACGCGGAGGAGTTCGGCGACTGGCTGCAGGCGGTCCGCGGCGACACGGAGGTCATCGTCTCGGAGGACCGGCCGGTCCCGCTCGACCAGCACGTGCTGGTGCGGCATCGGCTCGTCGAGCTGTTCGAGGACCCGGCCGCCGTCGCCGCCGGCCACGCCGCGCGGGTCAACCCGGAGCTCGTCGAGGCGGCGCGCGCCGGCACCCGACGGATCCCGCCGGGCCACCGGGGCGGCCGCGGCGACCGGCGCCGACCGGGACCGGGCGTCGGCCGGCTCGACGACCGCGTGCCGCGGCCCGAGGTCGTCCGGATCCTCGGCGAGCGGAACCTGCTGCCGGCCATCGTGTTCGTATTCAGCCGGGCCGGCTGCGAGCAGGCGGTGCAGCAGCTCGCCAGGGACGGCATCCGGCTGACGACGGCGGAGGAGCGCGAGGAGATCCGCGCCGTCGCGGAGGAGCGCTGCCGGAGCCTGCCGGACGAGGACCTCGGCGTGCTCGGCTACTGGGACTGGGTCGGCGCGCTCGAGCGCGGCGTCGCCGCGCACCACGCGGGGCTGCTACCCGCGTTCAAGGAGACCGTCGAGACGCTCTTCCAGCAGAAGCTCCTGAAGGTGGTCTTCGCGACGGAGACGCTGGCGCTCGGCATCAACATGCCGGCGCGCACGGTCGTCCTGGAGTCGCTCGAGAAGTTCAACGGCGAGGCCCGCGTCCCGATCACCCCGGGGGAGTACACCCAGCTGACCGGCCGCGCGGGCCGGCGCGGCATCGACGTCGAGGGGCACTCGGTCGTCGTGTGGCGACCGGGCGTCGACCCCGCCGCGGTCGCCTCGCTCGCCTCGCGGCGCACCTATCCGCTCAACTCCTCGTTCCGCCCCACCTACAACATGACGGCGAACCTGCTCGACCAGTTCGGCCGGGCGCGCGCCCGGGAGATCCTGGAGTCCTCGTTCGCGCAGTTCCAGGCCGACCGCGCGGTCGTCGACCTCGCCCGCCGGGTCCGCTCCCAGCAGGAGTCGCTCGCCGGCTACGCGCGGTCGATGGAGTGCCACCTCGGCGACTTCCGGGAGTACTCCGGCATCCGGCGCGAGCTCACCGACCTGGAGCGCAGGAAGGTCGACCAGAACGCCGGCCGCGGGGAGCGCGAGCGCCGCCAGCACCGGCTCGACGAGCTGCGGCGGCAGCTGAAGCGCCATCCCTGCCACGCCTGCCCCGATCGGGAGGCGCACGCGCGCTGGTCGGAGCGCTACTGGCAGCTGAAGAAGGCGACCGACCAGCTGCAGCGGCAGATCGAGAGCCGCACCGGCGCGGTCGCCCGCGTCTTCGACCGGGTGACGGAGGTGCTGGTCGAGCTGCGGTACGCCGTGCCGGTCGCCGGACCCGGGGCGCACGACGAGCACGACGAGCCCGAGGACCTCGAGCTCACGCCCGAGGGCCGCCGCCTCAAGCGGATCTACGGGGAGCGCGACCTCCTGGTCGCGGAGTGCCTCCGGCTCGGCCTCTGGGACGGCCTGGACCCGGCCGGCCTCGCCGCGATCGCGACCTGCCTGGTCTACGAGCCGCGCCGCGAGGGCGGCGGCGAGCACGGGATGCGGCTGCCCGGCGGCCGCGCGCTCGCCGAGGCGATCGAGCGCACCGCCGACCGGTGGGCGGAGCTCGACGACCTGGAGCAGGCGCACCGGTTCGAGGGCAGCGATCCGCTCAGCGTCGCGCTGGTTCCCGCGATGCATCGCTGGGCGCGCGGCGGCTCGCTCGACGCCGTGCTGCGCGACACCGACCTCGCGCCGGGCGACTTCGTGCGCTGGGCGCGGCAGACGATCGACCTGCTCGACCAGGTCGGGAAGGTCGCGGACGGCCCCGTCGCCCGCACCGCCCGGCAGGCCGTCGACGCGATCCGGAGGGGCGTGGTGGCCGGTGCCGAGCTCTGATCGACCAGCGGCGCCGCTGCCATGGTGGGCCGCCCTCCCGACGGCCGCGATCGGCGGGATCGTCGCCGACCTCGCCTACCCGGACGTCGGCTGGTGGCCGATGGTGCTGCCCGGGGTCGCGCTGGTGCTGGTCGCCCTGATCGGGCGCGGATTCTGGATGGGCGCGCTCATCGGCCTCGTGTACGAGACCGTCTTCTACCTGGTGCAGATCCAGTGGGCATCGCAGTGGGTCGGGCCGATCCCCATGGTCGCGCTCTCGCTCGCCGGCGGCGTCGTCTTCGCGATCGGGGCCGGCCTGATCGCGCTCGCGTACCGCTGGCTGCCGCGGGCCTGGCCCCGGTCGTGGCCCGCGTGGCCGCTGCGCCTCGTGCTGCTGCCGATCGCCGTCGCGGGGCTGTGGACGGCGCGCGAGGCGATCTTCAGCGTCTGGCCGTACGGCGGCTTCGCCTGGGGCCGGATCGGGCACTCCCAGATCGACTCGCCGATCGCCCACCTGTACGCCTGGGTGGGGATCTCCGGGATGACGTTCCTCGTCGTCTGGCTCGTCGCGCTCGTCGTCGAGGCGATCCGGTTCCGCGGCATCCGGGGGTACCTGCGCCCGATCGCCCCGGTGCTGCTCGCCGTGCTGATGCTCGCCTGGCCGGCCTGGTCGCAGGCGCCGACCGGCTCGCTGCGGATCGCGCTGGTGCAGGGCGACGGCCCGGCCGGCTACTTCGACCAGCGCGGTGCCGGCGACCTGCTCGCCGCGCAGGTCGCGGCGACCGCGCCGGTCATCGAGCGCGTGCGGGCGGGGGACCGGATCGACCTCGTGCTCTGGCCAGAGGGCGGCAGCGACTGGGACCCGCAGACCGACCCGTACACCGCCTCGGTGTGGGACGCGATCACCCGGGCCACGGGCGCGCCGCTGCTCGGGCAGGCCATCACCGACCGCGACGGCGTCTACTACAACACCGCGATCCTCTGGCACGACGGCCGCGCGCTCGACACCTACGACAAGCGGCACCCGGTGGTCTGGGGGGAGTACATCCCGGATCGGGAGTTCTTCCGACTGCTCGTCCCCGAGCTGGTGAACATGGTCGGCCGGGAGTACGCCTTCGGGACGACCGACGCCGTGATGGACCTGCCGACCGACGAGGGCACCGTGCGGATCGGGGTGAACATCTGCTACGACATCGTCGACGACGCGCTGCTGCGCGAGTCGGTCCTGGAGGGCGGCCGGGTCATCCTGGCGACGTCGAACAACGCCGACTTCGGGCGGACCGACGAGAGCGCCCAGCAGCTCGCCTTCGCCCGGATCCGGGCCGCCGAGCTCGGCCGCAGCGTGGTGAACGTCTCGACGGTCGGCATCAGCGCCGTGATCGGCGTCGACGGCCGGGTCGTGGAGTCGCTGCCGTGGTACCAGCCGGGGACGATCGTCGCCGACGTGCCGCTCTACGACTCGATCACGCCCGCGGCGGCGGCCGGCCGGGTCGTGGAGATCGTGGTCAGCGCGCTCGGCGGCCTGCTGCTGCTCGGCGCGGGGCTCGTGCTGCTGGTGACCCGGCGACGGGAGCGCGGTCCGGAGCCGACGGAGTGACCCCGACGTCGGCGATCCGAGTCGCGGCCCTCGTGCTGGCGGCGCTGGGCCCGGCCGTCGGCGGGGCCGGTGCGCTGCCGGCCGCGCCCGCGCTCGCCGCGCAGTCGGCCGACGTCGACGACTTCGCGATCGAGTCCTTCGACGCGGCGTACGAGCTCGGGCGCGACGCGGAGGGGCGCTCGACGCTGCGCACGGTCGAGCGGATCGTCGCGGTGTTCCCCGACTTCGACCAGAACCGCGGCATCGTCCGCGACCTCCCGCGCCGCTACGCCGATCACGACACCGAGCTCGCGGTGCGCTCGGTGACCGACGAGCACGGCGTGCCGCGGCCGTTCACGACCGAGGCCGACGGCAACTTCCTCTCGGTCGTCATCGCGGTGCCCGAGGGCGGCTTCGCGCACGGCCGCCAGAGCTACGTGATCGACTACACCCAGCGCGACGTGACCGGCTTCTTCCAGGACACCGGCGTCGACGAGTTCTACTGGGACGTGAACGGCACCGGCTGGGCCCAGCCGTTCGGCCGCGTCAGCGCGCGCCTCGTGCTGTCGCCCGAGCTGTCGGCGGCGATGACCGGCGGGACCGCCTGCTACCGCGGCCGCGCCGGCTCGGGCCGGTCCTGCGAGCTCTCCGCCCTGGACGGGGCGATCGTCGTCGACGAGCGGGGCCTCGGCCCCTACGAGAACGTCACGATCGCGGTCGCGTTCGCGCCCGGCACCTTCACGGCACCACCCGAGCCCTTCCTCGAGCGGGTGCCGCTGCTCGTCTACGGCGGCCTCGCGAGCCTCGGCGGCGCGATCCTGCTCGTCGTGCTCATCGCGGTGCGCTGGGGCCGGGGCGTGCGGACCGGACGCGCGATCATCGCCCAGTACGAGCCGCCGGAGGGGATCGGCGCCGCGGTCGCCGCGCAGCTGCTGCGCGTCGGGGGCAGGGCCATGACGGCGACGCTGCTCGACCTCGCGGTGCGCCGGCGGCTGCGGCTGCTGCACGACGAGCCCACCGGCCTCTACGGCGTCCAGTCGCTCACCGACGAGGGGCTGCTGCCGATCGAGCACAGCGCCTACCGGAGGATCTTCGGCGGGGCCGGCCCCGGCGCGACGCTCTGGTTCCAGCCCGCGGACACCCGGCTCGGCGACGCCGCCGCGGCGCTGCGCGCACAGGCGCGCGAGGCGGTGAGGCAGGCGGGGCTGGTCGGCCGTGTGAGCGGCTGGCTGATCGGCGCCGTCGCGCTGCTGCTCGTGCTCGCCCTCGCGCTGCCGGTGCTGCACGCGATCGTCACCGGGGACTTCGTGCTGATGACGATCCTACTCGCGGTCGGCGGGAACCTGATCGTCTGGGTGCTGGTGTTCGTCCTCGGGGGGCTGTCGATGCTGCGTCCGCGGACCATGGCCGGCGCCCTGCTGCACGACCACCTGATGGGGCTGCGCGAGTACATCCGGCTCGCCGAGGCGGATCGCATCCGGATGCTGCAGAGCGCCAGCGGCGCGGAGCTCGACGAGCACCGCGTCGTGCGCGTCTACGAGCGACTGCTGCCCTACGCCGTGCTCTTCGGCATGGAGCGGGAGTGGCAGGCCGAGCTCGCCAGGTACTACCGGGAGTCGACGCCGGAATGGGTCGGCGGCGCCTCGTCCTCGGTCTCCTTCTCGCGGTCGCTGTCGATCGCGGCCTTCGGCTCGACGGTGGCCTCCAGCCCGGTGACGAGGACGTCGTCCGGGTCGGGCTCCGGCTCCTCGTTCTCGTCGTCCTCCGGCGGCTCCTCCGGGGGAGGGTCGTCGGGCGGGGGAGGCGGCGGCGGAGGCGGGCACGGGATCTGAGGCGTCCGAGCCGGCGAGGGGTGCCGCCCGGCCGGCTCAGGCGGTCTTACGGTCCTGACCGCGCTGCGCGCGCAGGATCTCGAGGCGCTCCGCGAGGATCTCCTCGAGCTCGGGGATCGTGCGGCGCTCGAGCAGCATGTCCCAGTGGGTGCGCGCGGCGCGCTCCTCGCCGGGCTCCTCCTCGACGGGCTTGCCGGCGGCGTCGAGCAGCACGCCGGACTGACCGGTGCGGGCGTTCTCCCAGCGGGCCGGGATCTCGGCGTCCTCGGCGAAGACGACCTCGAACTCGGCGCCGTCCTCGGCGCGGTAGCGGGCGGTGATGCGCTCGACGAAGTCGACGCCCTCCTCCGACTGGAAGCTCTGGGCGCCGAGGCGCATGCCTCGCAGGCTGCGATCTGCCATTCTGTGGCCTCTTTCCCTGGAGTCGAACGGATCACCCGGCTCGTGCCCGGGTCTGCTCCGATCAACGCTCAGCGGGCCGCGCCGCTGCCGGCGCACCCGCGAATCACAGCGGATTCGCAGGGATGCTAGCCGCGGCGGCTGTGGGAACGCCGAGATCGGCGCGGTCGGTCACCACGCCGTCGACGCCGAGCGCGAACAGCTCCGCCATCCGCTCCTGGGCGTTCACCGTCCAGACGTGCACCTCGACGCCGGCCGCGTGGAATGCGCGGATCATCCGGCGCGTCGTCGTCGCCAGGCCGAGCGCGCGCTCCGGGATCTGGACCGCGTCCAGGCCTCGCAGCGCCCGTCGGACGCCGGGGCCGAAGCCCGCCTTGCCGGCGAGCAGCGCCCGCACGAAGCGGGAGGCCGAGGCCGAGGTCGCGACGCCCGGCAGCAGGGCGACCGCGGCCCGGCGCCGCGCCTCGGAGAACGACGAGACGAGCACCCGGTCGACCGCGGCCGCTGCGCGCACGGCGCGGGCGGTGGGCTCGACCGCGGCCGGGTCCTTGACGTCGATGTTGAAGCGGATGCCGGCGAACGCGTCGAGCGCCTCGGCCAGCGGGACGAGGCCCTGGCCGGCGCCGAGCCCGACCCGCGCCAGCTCGGCGGCGGTCAGCTCGCCGATCCGCGCGCCGAGCCCGGCGACGCGCATCAGGTCGGGATCGTGGGCGAGGATCGCGACGCCGTCCGCGCTCGCGTGCACGTCGGTCTCGATGTAGGCGGCGCCGACCGCGACGGCCCGCTCGAAGGCGAGCAGCGTGTTCTCCGGGACGTCGATCGCCAGCCCGCGATGCGCGAGCACGCGCGGTCGCGGCGGCTCGAAGAAGCGGGTCATGCGCCGCGCCGCCGCCTCAGGCGCCGGGCTTGGAGAAGCCGCGCGCGACGCTCTTCAGCGCGTCGGTGAGCTCGCTCGGGATCACCCAGAGCTTGTTCGCGCCGCCCTCGGCGAGCTTCGGCAGGGTCTGCAGGTACTGATAGGCGAGCAGCTTCTCGTCCGGGTCGCCCGCGTGGATCGCCTGGAAGACGGTCTGGATCGCCTCCGCCTCGCCCTTGGCGCGGAGCACCGCCGCCTGCGCGTCGCCCTCCGCCTCCAGGATCGCCGCCTGGCGCTTGCCCTCGGCCTCCAGGATCTGCGACTGCTTGGTGCCCTCGGCGGTCAGGATCGCCGCGCGGCGGTCGCGCTCGGCGCGCATCTGCTGCTCCATGGAGGACTGGATCGACGCCGGCGGGTCGATCGCCTTCAGCTCGACCCGGCCGACGCGGATGCCCCACTTGCCGGTCGCCTCGTCGAGCACGCCGCGCAGCTGCGAGTTGATCGAGTCGCGGCTGGTCAGCACCTCCTCGAGGTCGAGCCCGCCGACGACGTTGCGCAGCGTCGTCGTGGTGAGCTGCTCGACCGCGGCGAGGTAGTTCGCGATCTCGTAGGTGGCCGCCCGCGCGTCGGTGACCTGGAAGTAGATGACGGTGTCGATGGAGACGACCAGGTTGTCCTCGGTGATCACCGGCTGCGGCATGAACGTCACGACCTGCTCGCGCATGTCGACCAGCGGGCGCAGCCGGTCGACGAACGGCACGAGCATGTTCAGGCCGGGGGAGAGGGTCTTCTGGTAGCGGCCGAGGCGCTCGACGACGCCCGCGAAGCCCTGCGGGATGATCCGGATCGCCTTGAAGATCGTCGTGAGCACGAAGATCGCGAGCACGATGAGCAGGGCGATGACGAACAGCTGTCCGATCACGTCGCCGACGGGCTTGCTGAAGTCGAACATCAGGGCTGTCCCTCCTCGTTGCTCCCGCCGACCGGGCTGACCGCGCCGACCAGGACGATGGCGCCGCGCACCTCGAGCACGACGATCTCGTCGCCGACCGCCGCCTCGGCGCCGGGCACGAGCCGCGCCGACCAGGTCTCGCCGTTCTCCAGCTTGACCTCGCCGAGGCCGTCGACGAAGGCGCCGGTCACCCGTCCGGTCTGCAGCGCGATCGCGTCGATGTTGTGCCGGGTGGTGTCCTGCCGCTTGCGCAGCGCGCGCAGCAGCAGCGGCCGGATCGTGAACAGCAGCAGCGCGGCGAGGATCGCGGCGAGGGCGATCTGCAGCCACCACGGGCCGCCGAGCAGCGTCGTGCCGAGCCCGCCGACGAGCGTGCCGGCGGCGACCATCGCGAAGGTGAACTCGAGCGTGAACAGCTCGATGATGATGCAGACGAACGCGATGCACAGCCAGACGATCCAGGTCCACTGGGTCAGGTCCACGCGGCTCCCTTCCTCCTCCGAGGGTACCCGTGCCCCTGGACTAGGGTCGAGGTCGTGACAGAACCACTCGCCCCAGGGGCGCTCGCCGGCAAGCGGGCGCTCGTCACCGGATCCTCCCGCGGCATCGGCGCCGACACCGCGCGGCGGCTCGCCGCCGCGGGCGCGACGGTCGTGGTGAACTACCGGAGCAAGGCCCCGCGGGCCGAGAAGCTGGTCGGCGAGATCGAGGAGGCCGGCGGCTCGGCGTTCGCGGTCGGCGCCGACCTGACCGACCCCGAGTCGGTCGCCGCCCTCGCCTCGGAGGTGCGCGCGCGGCTCGGCGGGCTGGACGTCCTCGTGCTCAATGCCTCCGGCGGCATGGAGTCTGGCATGGGGGAGGACTACGCGATGCGGCTGAACCGCGACGCGCAGGTCGGCCTGCTGTCGGCGCTCCGCCCGCTGCTGGACCGGGGGAGCCGCGTGGTGTTCGTCACCAGCCACCAGGCGCACTTCATCCGCACCACGCCGACGATGCCGGAGTACGAGCCGGTCGCGCGCTCGAAGCGCGCGGGGGAGGACGCGCTGCGCGCGCTCGTCCCGGAGCTCGACGCGGCCGGCATCGGCTTCGTCGTCGTCTCCGGCGACATGATCGAGGGCACCATCACCGCGACGCTGCTCGAGCGCGCGAACCCCGGGGCGATCGCCTCGCGCCGCGAGTCCGCGGGCCGGCTGTACAACGTCGCGGAGTTCGCCGGCGAGGTCGCGCTCGCCGCGGTGCAGCCGATCCCCGAGGACCACACCCGCTACGTCGGCGACGTCAGCGGCTTCGCGGGGGACTGAGCCGGGCGCGATGGGCGACGGCAGCACGCGCTACGCGAGCCGGGTCCTGCTGTTCGACGGCTCGGGCCGGGTGCTGCTCTTCCTCGAGGAGTTCCCGGACCTGCCCGGCCAGGCGAAGTGGATCACGCCGGGCGGCGGCGCCGAGCCCGGCGAGACGCCGCACCAGACGGCCGTCCGCGAGCTGCACGAGGAGACCGGCCTGCTGGTCCCCGACCTCGGGCCGATCGTCCACTCCTACGGGTTCCCGGTGAACCGGCCGGGCGCCCGCCACTCGTTCGCGCACTGGGACTTCTTCGTGCACGCCGTCGACGAGCCGTTCGAGCCGTCCCGCGAGCGCTGGACCGCCGAGGAACGACTGACCGTCAAGGACGTCGGCTGGTGGTCGGCCGAGGAGCTCGGCACGGCGGGCCGGGGCTATGCGCCGTTCGACCTGACCGACCTCATCGAGCGCTTCCGGCCGGAATAGCCGATAATCAATATTATGTCAGATCAAGGATCCCGAGACCCCGGCCCCGCCGGCGGGCCCGGCTTCCGTCGCCACCCCGTCTCCCAGGAGGCCGCATGACCGCCGACCACGTCCTCGCGATCGACCAGGGCACCACCTCCAGCCGGGCGATCGTGTTCGACCGGACCGGCGCGCCGGTCGGGACCGGCCAGCTGGAGCACCGCCAGCTCTTCCCCGAGCCCGGCTGGGTCGAGCACGACCCGATGGAGATCCTGCAGAACGCCCGCGAGTGCGTGGCGACCGCGCTCGCCCGGGCCGGCATCGGCGCGACGCGGATCGCCGCCGTCGGCATCACCGACCAGCGCGAGACGACGGTGGTCTGGGACCTCGCGACCGGGCGGCCGATCGCGAACGCGATCGTCTGGCAGGACACCCGCACCCAGGACCTCGTGGACGAGGTCGCGGCCGGCGACCCCGAGCGGTTCCGAGCGCGCACCGGGCTCCCCCTGGCCAGCTACTTCTCCGCGTCGAAGATCCGCTGGATCCTGGACTCGGTGCCCGGCGCGCAGGGCCGCGCCGAGCGCGGCGAGCTCGCGTTCGGCACGATCGACAGCTGGCTGCTCTGGCACCTGACCGGCGGCCCCGGGCGCGGGGTGCACGCGACCGACGTGACGAACGCCAGCCGCACGCTGCTGATGGACCTCGCGACGCTCGACTGGGACGAGGAGCTGCTCGCCGCCTGGGGCGTCCCGCGGGCGATGCTCCCGGGCATCCGCTCCTCCTCCGAGGTCTACGGCGCCGTCGCGGACGGCCCGCTCGCCGGCGTGCCGGTCGCCGGCATCCTCGGCGACCAGCAGGCCGCGACCTTCGGCCAGGCCGCGTTCGAGGCCGGCGAGTCGAAGATGACCTACGGCACCGGCGGCTTCCTGATCATCAACACCGGCGAGCAGCCCCTCCCCTCCCCCGCCGGGCTCATCTCGACCGTCGCCTACCGCCTCGGCGACGAGCCGGCCCGCTACGCGCTCGAGGGCTCGGTCGCCGTCGCGGGCTCGCTCCTGCAGTGGCTGCGCGACAACCTCGGCCTCTTCGGCTCGACCGCCGAGGCGGACGCCCTGGTCGCGAGCGTCGAGGACAGCGGGGACGTCTACTTCGTCCCCGCGTTCTCCGGGCTGTTCGCCCCCTACTGGCGCCCCGACGCGCGCGGCACGATCGTCGGCCTCACCCGCTTCTCGACGAAGGCGCACATCGCCCGCGCGGCCGTCGAGGCGACGGCCTTCCAGACCCTGGACGTCATCGAGGCGGCCGAGCGGGACGCGTCGCCGCTGCGCGAGCTGCGCGTCGACGGCGGCATGTCGCACAGCGACCCGATGCTGCAGTTCCAGGCCGATCTGCTCGGCATCCCCGTCGTGCGCCCCGCGGTCGTCGAGACGACGGCGCTCGGCGCGGCCTACGCCGCCGGGCTCGCGGTCGGCGTGTGGGACGGCCTCGACGAGCTCCGCGCCAACTGGCGCGAGGGCGCCCGCTTCCTCCCTCGGATGCCCGTCGAGGAGCGCGACCGCCGCGTCGCGCGCTGGCACCGCGCCGTCGAGCGGTCCCTCGGCTGGCTCGACTGAGCCCGTCGCGGGTCGGGACTCCGGCGCGTCGCCGACGCCGAGCGCCGCGGATCAGGACCGCTGCGTCGCCGCCGCCCAGGCCTCGAGCCTCGCGGCCGCGAGGCCGGAGTCGACGACGCCCTCGGCGCGGCGCAGCTGCGTCGCGAGCCGTTCCCGGAGCGGCACGAAGCGCTCCTCGGGGCGGCGCCACAGCTCGTAGGCGGCGAGGCCCGCCGCGGTGTTCAGCAGGATCACGTCCCGGTGCGGGCCGCGCTCCCCGGCGAGCACGGCCCGGATGGCCTCGGCGTTGCGCTCCGGCTCGTCCCCGACGATGTCCTCGATCGCCGCCCGCGGGATGCCGAGCTCGACGGGGTCGATGTCGTGCTCCTGGACGGCGCCGGCCGTCACCTCCCAGATGTGCGAGTGGCCGGTCGTGGTCAGCTTGTCGATGCCGTCGTCGCCGCGGTAGACGAGCGCCGTCGCCCCCCTGGTCTGGAACACGCCGACGATGAGCGGCACCCGGGCGAGGTCGGCGACCCCGACGGCGGACGCCTCCGGTCGCGCCGGGTTGCAGAGCGGCCCGAGCACGTTGAACAGCGTCGAGACCCCGATCTCGCGGCGGGTCGGGCCGGCGTGCCGGAAGCCGGGATGGTGGACGGCCGCGTTGGCGAACGTCACGCCCACCTCGGCGAGCACCTCGGCCGCCCTGGCCGGCGGGATCTCGATGTCGACGCCGAGGGCGACCAGCACGTCGGACGCGCCCGAGCGGGAGGAGGCCGCCCGGTTGCCGTGCTTGACGACCGGCACGCCGGCCGCGGCGGCGATCACGGCGGCGGCCGAGGAGATGTTGAGCACGCCGTGCGGGTCGCCGCCGGTCCCCACGATGTCGAGCACCTCGGTCGGCACCGCCAGCGGCGCGGCGTGCGCGAGCGCCGCGTCGCGGAAGCCGACCACCTCGTCGACCGTCTCCCCCTTGATCCGCAGCGCGATCAGGAGCGCCCCGAGCTGCGACGGCGTCGCCGTCCCGGCCATCACCTGACCCATCGCCCAGCCGGCCTCGGCGATGGAGAGGTGCTCCCCGGACACCAGTGCGCCGAGGATCGCGGGCCAGGTCGGTTCGCTCGTCATACCGGGAATCCTAGGCGGCGGGCGGCCGGGCGGCGGCCGGCCGCGGACATCCCGCGCGAGTTGCCGTCGGCCGTCTCGCAGTCCGCCATAATGGACGTGTGAGCACCGCATCGCTAGCACGTCCGATGGTGAACCGGCCGAATGTCGTGCAGGTCGGCACCATCGTGTGGCTCGGCAGCGAGGTCATGTTCTTCGCGGGCATCTTCGCTATCTACTTCACCCTCCGGGGCGCGGCCCCGGAGCTGTGGGCGACCGAGAGCGCGAAGCTCACCGTCCCGTTCTCCGCGGTGAACACGGTGATCCTGGTGCTCTCCTCGGTCACCTGCCAGTTCGGCGTGTTCGCCGCCGAGCGGCTGCAGGCCCGCCGCACCGCCCGCTGGTGGAACTGGTCCAAGTGGGGCGCGATCGAGTGGTTCTACCTGACCTTCGCGATGGGCGCGATCTTCATCATCGGCCAGGTGCTCGAGTACGCGATGCTCACGCAGGAGTGGCTCACCATCAACTCGAGCCCCTACGGAACGATCTTCTACTTCTCCACCGGCCTGCACGGCCTGCACGTGACCGCCGGACTCGTCGCCTTCCTCTTCGTGATCGGCCGCATGTACTCGGTCTCGCGCTTCACGCACCGCGAGGCGACCAGCGCGATCGCGATCTCGTACTACTGGCACTTCGTCGATGTCGTCTGGATCGGCCTCTTCGGTGTCATCTACCTGCTGAAGTGACCCGGACGACCGAGACCGACTGGATGACGACGTGACGAACAAGTCTGAGACGCCGAAGCCCCGGAGACGAGGCCGGCGGCACCCGCTCGCGATGGCCGCGCTCATCGTCGGCGGCCTGCTCGGAACCGGGGGCGCCTACGCCCTCGCGACCATCCCCGCCGGGGCGGAGACCTCCGCGGCGAGCGCCGCGCAGGCGGCGCAGGGCGAGGCGCTGTTCGCCGCGAACTGCGCGAGCTGCCACGGTCTCGACCTGCAGGGCACGGAGGACGGCCCGACGCTGATCGGCGTCGGTGCCGCGTCGGTCGACTTCCAGGTCGGCACCGGCCGGATGCCGCTCGCGATGAGCGGCCCGCAGGCGCCGTCGAAGCCGGTGCAGTTCACGCAGGAGCAGATCGCCGCGCTCGCCGCCTACGTCGCCTCCGTCTCCCCCGGCCCGGCGATCCCGGACGAGCAGTACCTCACGGGCGAGAACGCCGACCTCGCGCAGGGCGGCGAGCTGTTCCGGATCAACTGCGCGATGTGCCACAACGTCGCCGGCGCCGGCGGCGCGCTCACCGAGGGCAAGTACGCGCCCCCGCTGACCGGCGTCAGCCCCGTGCACATCTACGAGGCGATGCTGACCGGCCCGCAGAACATGCCGGTCTTCAACGACGACAACATCACGCCCGAGGAGAAGGCGAACGTCATCGCCTACCTCAAGTACCTCGAGACGACCCCGTCGGTCGGCGGCGCCTCGCTCGGCTCGCTCGGCCCGGTCTCCGAGGGTCTCTTCGTGTGGATCGCCGCGCTCGGCCTGATCGTCGGCATCACCATCTGGCTCACGGCGAAGTCGAACTGAGGGGGGCGGCATGACCGAACAGCATGAGCTTTCCGCGCACCCGGAAGCCCCGGAGCGCTCCTCCGGCATCGCGGTGATCTCCGAGCACCCGGTCGAGAACCCCGGCTTCCCGCCGGAGCGGCCGCGCGTCACCGACCTCGACCCGAAGCAGGAGAAGGGTCAGGAGCGCCGCATCGTCGCCCTGTTCTTCGTCTCCATCATCGGCAGCGTCGCCGCGATCGCGCTGTACATCCTGTTCCCGATCATCCCCGGCGACATGCAGTCGGTGCGCAACAACACGATGTTCGTCGGCCTCGCGATCGCCCTCGCGCTACTGGCCATCGGCGTCGGGGTCGTGCACTGGTCGAAGGCGCTCATGCACGGCCACGACCTCGTCGAGGAGCGGCACGCCACGCGCGGCTCCGAGGCGACGCGGGGGCGCGCGGCCGAGATCTTCACCGAGGCGAACCAGGAGTCCGGCTTCACCCGGCGCCGGCTGCTGCGGAACACGCTCATCACCGCCGCCGTGGTCTCGCCGCTGCCGGCCGTCGTGCTGCTGCGCGACCTGGCGCCGGCCGCGGACCCGGTGCCGCTGCTCAAGCACACCATGTGGGACAAGGGCGTTCGCCTCACCCGCGACCCGTCCGGCACCCCGATCCGGGCCGCCGACGTCACGCTCGGCTCCGCCTTCCACGTGATCCCGGAGGGGCTCAACGAGCTCGAGCACGGCAGGCTCGAGGAGAAGGCGAAGGCCGCGGTCCTCCTCATGCGGCTGAAGCCCGAGGACCTGCACGTCTCCCCCGAGCGCGAGGACTGGAACTTCCGCGGCATCGTCGCGTACTCGAAGATCTGCACCCACGTCGGCTGCCCGGTCGCGCTCTACGAGCAGCAGACCCACCACCTGCTCTGCCCCTGCCACCAGTCGCAGTTCGACATCACGCGCGAGGCGCGGGTCATCTTCGGCCCGGCGAAGCGGCCGCTGCCGCAGCTGCCGATCACCGTCGACGACGACGGCTACCTGGTGGCCCGCAGCGACTTCACCGAGCCCGTCGGCCCGAGCTTCTGGGAGCGTGTCCTGTGACGAGCACCGCAACACCGCCCGTCGGCGCGCCCGAAGGGCCCGGCAAGGGCATGCGCTTCGTGAACTGGGCGTCGAACTACATCGACGAGCGCACGAGCGTGTCCGGCTTCGTCAAGTTCATCGGCCGGAAGATCTTCCCGAACCACTGGTCGTTCATGCTCGGCGAGGTCGCGCTCTACAGCTTCATCGTCATCCTGCTCTCGGGCACGTTCCTGACGCTGTTCTTCCAGGCGTCGATGACCGAGCTCGAGTACGACGGCTCCTACGCGCCGCTGAAGGGCGTCCACATGTCGGCGGCGATGGCCTCGACGCTGGACATCTCCTTCGACATCCGCGGCGGGCTGCTGATGCGGCAGATCCACCACTGGGCGGCGCTCGTCTTCGTCGCCTCGATCGGCCTGCACATGCTCCGGATCTTCTTCACCGGCGCCTTCCGCAAGCCGCGCGAGCTGAACTGGATCGTCGGCTTCCTGCTCTTCGTCCTCGCGATGGCCGAGGGCTTCACCGGCTACTCGCTGCCCGACGACCTGCTCTCCGGCAACGGCCTGCGGATCATCGACGGCATGGTGCTCGGCATCCCGGTGATCGGCACCTGGCTCTCGTACCTCATCTTCGGCGGCGAGTTCCCCGGCGAGGACATCGTCGGGCGGCTCTACATGCTGCACATCATGCTGCTGCCCGCGCTCGTCATCGGCCTGATCGCGGTGCACCTCGTGCTCATGGTCGTGAACAAGCACACGCAGTTCGCGAGCCCCGGCGCCACCTCGAAGAACGTCGTCGGCGTGCCGATCCTCCCGGTCTTCGCGGGCAAGGCCGCCGGCTTCTTCTTCCTGGTGTTCGGCGTCGTCGTGCTGATCGCCTCGCTGGTCACGATCAACCCGGTCTGGGTGTACGGACCATACGATCCATCCCCGATCTCCGCCGGCACCCAGCCGGACTGGTACATCGGCTTCGCGGACGGCATGCTCC
>ERZ778028.423-NODE-423-length-89200-cov-8.648034_pt1 | contig 89200 bp, 100 predicted proteins | sample MGYA00375758_ERZ778028 | MGnify/ENA primary metagenome ERZ778028 (study PRJEB29350, sample SAMN05389828) | bioreactor metagenome | isolation source: Thiocyanate bioreactor | place: South Africa: University of Cape Town | collected 2014-03-17 ...
GCAGCTGTCGATCTTCGCGCTCGGCATCATGCCGTACATCACCGCGTCGATCATCATCCAGCTGCTGCGCGTGGTCATCCCGCACTTCGAGACGCTGTACAAGGAAGGCCAGGCGGGCCAGAGCAAGCTCACGCAGTACACCCGCTACCTGACGATCGGCCTCGGCCTGATCCAGTCGACCACCCTGATCACGGTGGCGCGCAACGGCGCGCTGTTCCCGTCGAGCGTCGTCGGCGACCCGTGCTCGGAGCTCGTGACCGACAAGTCCTGGTACGCGATGATCCTGATGATCATCACGATGACCGCCGGCACCGGCCTCATCATGTGGCTCGGCGAGCTCATCACCGAGCGCGGCATCGGCAACGGCATGTCGCTGCTGATCTTCACCTCGATCTGCGCCACCTTCCCGACTGCGCTCTGGGCGATCCAGGTCGCGCGCGGCTGGGAGGTCTTCCTCCTCGTGCTCGCGGTCGGCATCGTGATCATGACGGCGGTGGTGTTCGTCGAGCAGTCGCAGCGGCGCATCCCCGTGCAATACGCGAAACGCATGGTCGGGCGCCGCACCTACGGCGGGAACAACACCTACATCCCGATCAAGGTCAACATGGCCGGCGTCGTCCCGGTCATCTTCGCCTCGTCGCTGCTGTACCTGCCGGCGCTCATCGCCCAGTTCAACCAGCCGCAGCCGAACGCGGACGGCTCGGTCCCGCCCAAGGCGGAGTGGGTCTCCTGGATCGAGAACAACCTGACCTCCGGCAACAGCTGGGTCTACGTCCTGGTGTTCTTCCTGCTGAACATCGGGTTCACCTACTTCTACGTCGCGATCACCTTCAACCCGGAGGAGGTCGCCGACAACATGAAGAAGTACGGCGGCTTCATCCCGGGCATCCGCGCGGGCCGGCCGACCGCCGAGTACCTCGACTACGTGCTCACCCGGATCACCCTGCCCGGGTCGCTCTACCTCGGCATCATCGCGATCATCCCGCTGCTCGCGCTCGGGCTGGTGCAGGCGAACCAGAACTTCCCGTTCGGCGGCGCGAGCCTGCTCATCATCGTCGGCGTCGGCCTGGAGACGGTCAAGCAGATCGACTCGCAGCTGCAGCAGCGCCACTACGAGGGCCTGCTGCGATGACGCGCACGGCGCTGCGCACCCTGACCGCGCGGCTGCTCATCGTCGGCCCCCCCGGAGCCGGCAAGGGCACGCAGGCCTCGCGCATCGCCGCCGCGTACGGCGTGCCGGCGATCTCGACCGGCGACATCTTCCGGGCGAACATCTCGCAGGGCACCCCGCTCGGCGTGCGCGTCCAGGCGATCCTCGACTCCGGCGGGCTCGTCTCGGACGCGCTGACGAACGAGATCGTCGCCGACCGGCTCGCCGAGCCCGACGCGGAGCACGGCTTCCTGCTCGACGGCTATCCCCGCACGGAGGAGCAGGTCCGGTTCCTCGACGAGCTCCTCGACGCCGACGGGCAGCGGCTCGACGCCGTCGTCCGGCTCCTCGCCGACGAGGACGAGGTCGTCCGCCGGCTCCGGCTGCGCGCGATCGAGCTCGGGCGCTCGGACGACACCGAGGAGGTCATCCGGCACCGCCAGGACCTCTACGCCCGGGAGACCGCGCCGCTGATCGCGATGTTCGCCGAGCGCGGCCTCCTGGTCGAGGTCGACGGCCTCGGTGCGGTCGACGAGGTGACCGCGCGGATCCTCGGCGCGCTCGCCGAGCGCGGCCTGGTCGCCCCCGGCGTCTGAGGGTCCGCCGCCGCTCCGTCGTGGTGGCAGCGTCCGCCGGAATGGTCTAAGCTTGATCCTTGGCGTTTTCCGGCCGCTTCGGCGTGTCCGGCGGCGCCATCCCCGCAGACCGGCGGGCGAGCAAGCAGCGATAGAAGGACAATGGCCAAGAAGGACGGCGTCATCGAGATCGAGGGATCGGTCATCGAGGCCTTGCCGAACGCGATGTTCCGGGTGGAGCTCGCCAACGGGCACAAGGTGCTGGCGCACATCTCGGGCAAGATGCGGCAGAACTACATCCGCATCCTCCCCGAGGACCGGGTCGTCGTGGAGCTGTCTCCCTACGACCTGACCCGAGGCCGCATCACCTACCGCTACAAGTGAGCCCTGCCGGGCAAGTAACGGCCGGATCGCTGGTCGAGGAGCGCGCAGCGCGGCTCGGACACCAGCGGCCAGGCACGAGGACGGCGAGAGAGAGCGCATCATGAAGGTCAACCCCAGCGTCAAGAAGATCTGCGACAAGTGCAAGGTGATCCGTCGCCACGGCCGCGTCATGGTCATCTGCGAGAACCCGCGCCACAAGCAGCGCCAGGGCTAGCGCGGATCGAGTAGGCCCGCAGGGCCGTATCGAGATCACAACCGAATAACCAAGCGGCTCCAAGAGGCCAAGCCGACACCCCGGGCGCGAAGGCCCGAGTACCGGAGCCGCCACACACCTTCGCAAGTCCGAAACGGAACGCATCATGGCACGTCTTGCCGGCGTCGACATCCCGCGCGAGAAGCGCGTGGAGATCGCGCTCACCTACATCTACGGGGTCGGCCGCACCCGATCCACCCAGATCCTCGCCGCGACCGGCGTCGACAAGGACACCCGGGTCAAGGACCTCAGCGACGATCAGCTCGTCGCGCTCCGCGACTACATCGAGGAGCACTACAAGGTCGAGGGCGACCTGCGCCGCGAGGTCCAGGCCGACATCCGCCGCAAGGTCGAGATCGGCTCCTACGAGGGCCTCCGCCACCGCCGCGGCCTGCCGGTCCACGGCCAGCGCACCAAGACCAACGCGCGCACCCGCAAGGGCCCGAAGCGCACCGTCGCCGGCAAGAAGAAGCCGGGCCGGAAGTAAGCGGTAGGAGAGAGCACTCATGGCAGCACCGAAGGCGTCCGCCGCGCGCAAGCCGCGCCGCAAGGACAAGAAGAACATCCCCGTGGGCCAGGCCCACATCAAGAGCACGTTCAACAACACGATCGTCTCCATCACCGACCCGTCCGGCGCGGTCATCAGCTGGGCCTCCTCCGGCGGCGTCGGCTTCAAGGGCTCGCGCAAGTCGACCCCGTTCGCCGCGCAGCTCGCCGCGGAGTCGGCGGCGCGCCAGGCGCAGGAGCACGGCATGAAGAAGGTCGACGTGTTCGTCAAGGGCCCGGGCTCCGGCCGCGAGACCGCGATCCGCTCGCTGCAGGCGGCGGGCCTCGAGGTCGGCTCGATCAACGACGTCACGCCGCAGGCGCACAACGGCTGCCGCCCCCCCAAGCGCCGCCGCGTCTAGCACCTCCGCTGCTCAGGAGCAGGGCCGGGTCGGCGCGCATGCCGGGCGCGGACCCCGCCGAGCTCCTGAGGGGCACGACCGCTTCTCCAACTCAATACCCATCCAGCCGAGCGTCATATAGCGGACGCTCCGCCGAAAGGAACCATCCGTGCTCATCGCACAGCGTCCCACCCTCTCCGAGGAGCCCATCTCCGAGTTCCGGTCGCGGTTCGTCATCGAGCCGCTCGAGCCGGGCTTCGGCTACACGCTCGGCAACTCGCTCCGCCGCACCCTGCTCTCCTCGATCCCCGGCTCGGCGGTCACGAGCATCCGGATCGACGGCGTCCAGCACCAGTTCTCGACCGTCCCCGGGGTCAAGGAGGACGTCATCGAGATCATCCTCAACCTCAAGAACCTGGTCGTCTCCTCCGAGCACGACGAGCCGGTCGCCGCGTACCTGCGCAAGCAGGGCGCCGGCGAGGTCACGGCCGCCGACATCTCGGTGCCCGGCGGCGTGGAGATCCACAATCCGGAGCTCGTGATCGCGACGCTCAACGAGAAGGCGAAGTTCGAGCTGGAGCTCACGATCGAGCGCGGCCGCGGCTACGTCTCGGCGACGCAGAACCGCAACGACTTCGCGGACCTCGGCCAGATCCCGATCGACTCGATCTACTCCCCGGTGCTCAAGGTCACCTACCGGGTCGAGGCGACCCGCGCCGGCGAGCGCACCGACTTCGACCGCCTGGTGGTCGACGTCGAGACGAAGCCGGCGATCACCCCGCGCGACGCGGTCGCGTCCGCCGGCCGCACCCTGGTCGAGCTGTTCGGCCTCGCCCGCGAGCTGAACGTCGCGGCCGAGGGCATCGAGATCGGCCCGGCGCCGGTCGACGCCGTGCTCTCCAGCGAGCTGTCGATGCCGATCGAGGACCTCGACCTCTCGGTCCGCTCGTACAACTGCCTCAAGCGCGAGGGGATCAACACGGTCAGCGAGCTGGTCGCCCTCTCGGAGATGCAGCTGATGAACATCCGGAACTTCGGCCAGAAGTCGGTCGACGAGGTGAAGGACAAGCTCGTCGAGCTCGGCCTCTCCCTCAAGGACGCCGTCCCCGGCTTCGACGGCGCGCACCTCTACACGGGGTACGACGACGAGCCGATCGCCTGAACGACGACCGACTGAGATAGAGAGCTAGAGAACATGCCCACGCCCACCAAGGGTCCGCGCCTCGGCGGCGGCCCGGCGCACGAGCGCCTGCTGCTCGCGAACCTCGCCGCGGCCCTCTTCACCCACAAGTCGATCAAGACGACCGAGGCGAAGGCCAAGCGCCTGCGCCCGCTCGCGGAGCGGCTCATCACCTTCGCCAAGCGCGGCGACCTGCACGCCCGCCGTCGCGTCCTCGCGACGATCGGCGACAAGGAGGTCGTGCACGTCCTCTTCACGGAGATCGCGCCGCTGGTCGCCGAGCGCGAGGGCGGGTACACCCGCATCACCAAGCTCGGCTTCCGCAAGGGCGACAACGCCCCGATGGCGCAGATCGAGCTGGTCCTCGAGCCGGTCGTGAAGAAGCCGTCCGCGAAGAAGGCCGCCGCCGCGGCCGAGGCGACCTCCGGCCAGAAGGCGAAGAGGTCCGACGAGGCGAAGGCCGAGGCCGCTGCGGAGACGACCGAGGCGAGCGAGGCGGTCGACGAGACCGCCGCCGCGGAGGCGGAGGTCGTCGAGGTCGAGGCCGAGGTCAACGAGTCCGCCGAGGTCGCCGAGGCGACCGAGGACTGAGGGCCCGCCCCTGACTACGCTGTCCGCGTGAACGACGAACCGTCGACCCGGGTCCGGCTGGACCTCGGGTACGACGGTTCGTCGTTCTCCGGCTGGGCGCGGCAGGCGGATCGACGCACCGTGCAGGGCGAGCTCGAGGCCGCGCTCGGGACGCTGCTCCGCGGCCGAGGGGAGCCGCCCCGGCTCGTCGTCGCCGGCCGCACCGATGCCGGCGTGCACGCGCGCGGCCAGGTCGCGCACGTCGACCTGGACGGCGCCCAGTGGGGCCGCCTCGGCCGGATCGGGGCCGGCGCGGAGCCGGCGGCGACGCTCGCGCGCAAGCTCAACGGTCTCGCGGGTCGCGCCGGCGACGTGCGGGTGCATCGCGCCGCGGTCGCGGCCGCCGGGTTCGACGCGCGGTTCTCGGCCGTCTGGCGGCGCTACGAGTACCGGATCGCCGACTCGCTCGCCGTCCGGGACCCGCTCGCCCGCACCGCCACCGTCTGGCTGCCGCGCCCGCTCGACGCCGAGGCGATGCAGGCTGCGGCGCGTTCGCTCGCCGGTCCCGGCCTCGCCGACTGGGCGGCGTACTGCCGACCGCGGGAGGGCTCGACGACGATCCGCGACCTGCAGTCCTTCTCCTGGGCGCGCGACGCCGACGGCGTGCTCGTCGCCCGGCTGCAGGCCGATGCGTTCTGCCACTCCATGGTCCGCGCGCTGGTCGGCGCCTGCGTCGCGGTCGGGGAGGGCGCGCTCGGACCCGACGATCCGCTCGCGCTCCGGGACGCCGGCGAGCGCACCAGCGCGTTCAAGGTCATGCCGGCGAAGGGCCTCGTCCTCACCGAGGTCGGCTACCCGTCGGACGCCGAGCTGGCGCTCCGCGCCGAGCAGACCCGCGGGCTGCGCGTCCTGGAGTGACGGCACCGGCGCCTGCTGACCCGGGTGCGACGGGGCGCGCGACTTCCGCTACACTGGAACGTCGGTCCGCGCCAGCGGGCCGGGATCGAGTGCCCTCCACCGGGCGTTCGCCGGCAGCGGCCGGAGAACCCCCACCGGAGCGGGATTCACGAACCTCACCGATCGAAAGCAGACCACTGTGACTCGTACGTTCACGCCCAAGGCGGACTCGGTCGTCCGCGAGTGGCTCGTCATCGACGCCACCGACGTCGTGCTCGGCCGTCTCGCCTCGCACGCCGCGGCCCTGCTGCGCGGCAAGCACAAGCCGACGTTCGCGAACCACGTCGACACCGGCGACTTCGTCATCGTCGTCAACGCCGACAAGGTCGCGCTGACCGGCCAGAAGCTCGCGCAGAAGAACGCGTACCGCCACTCCGGGTACCCGGGCGGCCTGACCGCGACCAGCTACGCGGAGCTGCTCGAGACCAAGCCCGAGCGCGTCGTCGAGAAGGCGATCCGCGGCATGCTGCCGAAGAACTCGATCGGCCGCGCCCAGTTCACCAAGCTCAAGGTCTACGCCGGCCCGGAGCACCCGCACGCTGCCCAGCAGCCGAAGCCGTACACCATCTCCCAGGTCGCCCAGCAGGCCTGAGCCGGATCACGCAGAAGGAACACGAAGTGGCTGACATCGAGACCACCGCCGACGAGATCTCCGGCGACTACACGACCGAGACCCCGGTCGCCGCGGCCGAGACCCGCGCCCCGCGCCCCGCGCTCACCGTCCCCGGCGCGGCCGTCGGCCGCCGCAAGGAGGCCATCGCCCGCGTCCGGCTCACCCCCGGCAGCGGCGCCGCGACCGTCAACGGGCGCCCGCTGGAGGCCTACTTCCCGAACAAGCTGCACCAGCAGCTGGTCAACGCCCCGTTCACGGTGCTCGAGCTCACCGGCTCCTACGACGTGACGGCGCGCATCACCGGCGGCGGCCCCTCCGGCCAGGCCGGTGCGCTGCGGCTGGCGATCGCCCGCGCCCTCAACGAGATCGACCGGGAGAACAACCGCCCGGCGCTCAAGAAGGCCGGCTTCCTCACCCGTGACGCGCGCGTCATCGAGCGCAAGAAGGCCGGTCTGAAGAAGGCCCGCAAGGCCTCGCAGTACTCGAAGCGCTGATCCCTCGGCCCGCCTCGCCCGCGCAGGGACCGAACGCTCTGGCTCGCCGGACATGACACGCCTCTTCGGCACGGACGGGGTCCGCGGGCTCGCCAACGGCGACATCACCGCGCAGCTCGCCCTCGACCTCGCCCAGGCGGCCGCGTCGGTGCTCACCCGAGGCCGGCACGCCGACGAGAACCGCGCCGCGGGGCGCCGCCCGACGGCGGTGCTGGCGCGCGACCCCCGGATCAGCGGCGAGTTCCTGAGCGCGGCGGTCGCCGCCGGCCTCGCGTCCTCCGGGATCGATGTGCTCGACGCCGGGGTGATCCCGACGCCGGCGTGCGCGTTCCTGGTCGGCGACGTCCACGCCGACTTCGGGGTGATGATCTCGGCCTCGCACAACCCCGCGGCCGACAACGGCATCAAGTTCTTCAGCTACGGCGGGATCAAGCTCCCGGACGACGTCGAGGACCGCATCGAGGCGGCGCTCGGCACCCAGGAGCTCACCCCGCTCGGCGGCGACGTCGGCCGCATCCGCCGCTTCGCCGACGCCGAGGACCGCTACGTGCTGCACCTGCTCGGCACGCTGCCGCACCGCCTGGACGGCCTGCACGTCGTCGTCGACGCGGCGAACGGCGCCGCCGCGGGCGCATCGCCGGAGGTGTTCAAGGACGCCGGGGCGCGGGTCACCGTGATCGGCGCCGACCCGGACGGGCTCAACATCAACGAGGGCTCCGGCTCGACGCACCTCGAGCGGCTGCAGGCGACGGTGCGCGAGGTCGGCGCCGACCTCGGGATCGCGCACGACGGCGACGCGGACCGCTGCCTCGCGGTCGACGCGGACGGCGGGATCGTCGACGGCGACCGCATCCTCGCCATCCTCGCCATCGCGATGCGGGAGCGCGGCGTGCTCCGCGACGACGTGCTGGTGACCACGGTGATGAGCAACCTCGGCCTGCGCCGGGCGATGGCCGAGCATGGCATCCGGGTGGAGACCACCGCCGTCGGCGACCGCTACGTCCTCGAGGCGCTCGCCGAGCACGGCTGGTCGCTCGGCGGGGAGCAGTCCGGCCACGTGATCCTCGCCGATCACGCCACGACCGGGGACGGCATCCTGACCGGCCTGCACCTGGCGGCCGAGCTGGTGCGGCAGGGCAGGTCGCTCGCCGAGCTCGCGTCGGTGATGACCGTCTACCCGCAGGTGCTCGTCAACGTGCGCGGCGTCGACCGCGCCCGGCTCGCCGGCGACGAGGCGATCGCGGCGGCGGTCCGCCGGGAGGAGGCCGCGCTCGGCGACTCGGGCCGCGTCCTGCTGCGCCCCTCGGGCACCGAGCCGATGGTCCGGGTGATGGTCGAGGCGGAGCACCAGCACGACGCGGAGTCGATCGCGGAGCGGCTCGCGGCGCTGGTCCGCGAGCGCCTCGCGCCGCGGCCCTAGCAGCCGCGTCGCGGCCGGGCCGGATCAGATCTTCCGCACCAGGACGCGCTCGACGACGTGGTTGGGGCCCTTGCGCAGCACCAGGGTCGCCCGGTCGCGCGTCGGCAGGACGTTCTCGACCAGGTTGCGGCCGTTGATGCGCCGCCAGATGTCCCGCGCGGTCGCGACCGCCTCCTCGGGCGAGAGCCGGGAGTAGCGGTGGAAGTACGAGCCCGGGTCGGCGAACGCGCCGCGCTGCAGCCGCAGGAAGCGCTCGACGTACCAGTCCTCGATGTCCTCGGTCGCGGCGTCGACGTACACGGTGAAGTCGAACAGGTCGGAGAGCGCGAGCGCCTGGCCCTGCGGTGCGGGCTGCAGCACGTTGAGGCCCTCGACGATGAGCACGTCCGGCCGGCGCACCACGACCGACTCGCCCTCGACGATGTCGTAGCCGAAGTGCGAGTAGAGCGGCGCGCGCACCTCCGGCTCCCCGGCCTTGATCGCCGAGACGAACTCGATGAGCGCCCGCCGGTCGTAGGACTCGGGGAAGCCCTTGCGCTCCATGAGCCCGCGGCGCTCGAGCTCCGCGTTCGGGTACAGGAACCCGTCGGTCGTCACGAGCTCGACGCGCGGCGTCCCCGGCCAGCGGGAGAGCAGCTCGCGCAGTACGCGCGAGATCGTCGACTTGCCGACCGCGACCGAGCCGGCGACGCCGATCACGAACGGCGTCTCGCCCGGGACCGAGACCGCGCCGTCGAGGAAGTCCCTGGTGTCCGAGTAGAGCCGCTGCGCGCCGGCGGCGTAGAGCGAGAGGAGGCGGCTGAGCGGGAGGTAGACGTCCTCGAGCTCGACCAGGTCGAGCTGGTCGCCGGCGCTGCGCAGCGCCGCGATCTCGGTCGGGGTGAGCGGCGCCCGCATGCCCGCGGCCAGGGCGGCCCACTCGTCGCGCCCGATCTCGTGGAAGACGGACTCGGTCACGCCGACTGAGCCTAGCCCGCGCCGAACCCGCCCGCTCAGGGCGCCCCCCGTAGAATCGAGCGCATGTGCGGGATCGTCGCCTATGTCGGCCCGAGGGACTCGGCGGACCTCATCATGGCGGGCCTCAAGCGGCTCGAGTATCGCGGCTACGACTCCGCCGGGATCGCGATCCTCGACCGGGAGGGCCGGCTCGACACGCGCAAGCGCGCCGGCAAGCTCGGCGCGCTCGCCGAGGAGCTCGTGCAGCATCCGATCGGCGACGGCGGCACCGGCCTCGGCCACACCCGCTGGGCGACGCACGGCGGCCCGACCGACCGCAACGCCCACCCGCACCTCTCGGAGGACGGCCGGCTCGCCGTCATCCACAACGGCATCATCGAGAACTTCGCCGAGCTGAAGGCCGAGCTCGTCGCCGACGGCGTGGTCTTCCGGTCCGAGACCGACACGGAGGTCGCCGCGCACCTGCTCGCGCGCGCCTACCGGCGCAGCGGCGACCTCACCGAGGCGTTCCGCGACGTGGTGCGCCGGCTGCGGGGCGCGTTCACGCTGCTGGCCGTGCACCAGGACGAGCCCGGCGTGGTGGTCGGCGCGCGTCGCAACTCGCCGCTGGTGATCGGCCTCGGCGAGGGGGAGAACTTCCTCGGCAGCGACGTCGCGGCCTTCGTCGAGCACACCAAGCGCGCGGTCGCCGTCGGCCAGGACGAGATCGTCACGATCCGACCCGACTCGGTCGAGATCACCGACTTCTCCGGCGGGCACGTGGACGGCGACGAGTACGAGGTCGCCTGGGACGCGAAGGCCGCGGAGAAGGGCGGCTGGCCCTGGTTCATGACCAAGGAGATCCACGAGGAGCCGGACGCCCTCGCGAACACGCTGCTCGGCCGCACCCGTGACGGGCTGGTCGTGCTCTCCGACCTCGGCGACCGGCTCTCCGACGAGGTGCTCGCCGGCATCGAGCGGATCGTGCTCGTCGCGGCCGGCACCGCCTCCTATGCGGCGGAGGTCGCGCGCTACGCGATCGAGGCGTGGGCGCGCGTCCCGGTCGCCGTCGAGCTCGCGCACGAGTTCCAGTTCCGCGAGCCGCTGCTGGACGAGCGCACGCTGGTGATCTCCATCTCCCAGTCGGGCGAGACGATGGACACGCTGGTCGCCGTGCAGCACGCCCGCGCGCACGGAGCCCGCACGCTCTCCGTCTGCAACACCCAGGGCGCCACGATCCCGCGGGAGTCCGACGGCGTCGTCTACACGCACGCCGGCCCGGAGGTCGCGGTCGCCTCCACGAAGGCGTTCGTCTCCCAGATCGCGGCGCTCTACCTGGTCGGCCTGCACCTCGGCCGCATCCGAGGCGCGCTCGACGACGCGACGCATCGCGCGCTGGTCGACGACCTGCTCGCCGCGCCCGAGAAGCTCCGCGCCGTGATCCAGGACTCCTGGACCCGGATCGAGACGCTCGCGCACTGGATGGCGGACACGCACTCGGTGCTCTTCCTCGGCCGTCACGTCGGCTTCCCGATCGCGCTGGAGGGGGCGCTCAAGCTCAAAGAGCTCGCCTACATCCACGCGGAGGGCTTCGCCGCCGGCGAGCTCAAGCACGGGCCGATCGCGCTGGTCGACCACGGCCAGGTCGTGTTCGTCGTCGTGCCGAGCCCCCGCCACTCGGCGGCGCTGCACGCGAAGGTCGTCTCGAACATCCAGGAGATCCGGGCCAGGGGCGCGCGCGTCATCGCGATCGCCGAGCAGGGCGACGCGGCCGTCATCCCGTTCGCCGACGAGCTCATCCCGCTGCCGCTCACCGGGCCGTGGACGGAGCCGCTGCTCGCCGTCGCGCCGCTGCAGATCTTCGCGCTGGAGCTCGCGAACGCGAAGGGCCTCGACGTCGACCAGCCGCGCAACCTCGCGAAGTCGGTGACGGTCGAGTGAGCCGATGGGCGTGATCGGGGTCGGGGTGGACCTCGTCGACATCGCGCGCTTCGAGCGGGCGATGGGGCGCACGCCCCGGCTGCGCGCCCGGCTGTTCGCCGAGGACGAGCTGTCGCGCGACGGCCGTCCGCTGCCGCTGCGCTCGCTCGCGGGCCGGTTCGCCGCGAAGGAGGCCTTCATCAAGGCGCTCGGCGGCTCGGACGAGATCGGCTGGCACGACATGCCGGTGGTCTCCGACGAGCACGGCAACCCCGGCTTCGCGCTGCGCGGCCGCGCGGCCGAGACGGCGGGGGCGCTCGGCGTCGCCGGCGTGCACCTGACGATGAGCCACGACGCGGGGCTCGCGGTCGCGTTCGTCGTCGTGGAGGACTGAGCGTGCGCGAGCTGGTCGTCGACCTCGGGGCGATCCGGGAGAACGTCCGCACCGTCGCCGCCGGCGTCGCCCCGGCGCGGCTGATGGCCGTCGTCAAGGCCGACGCCTACGGCCACGGCCTGGCGCCGGTCGCCCGCGCGATGGCGGAGGCCGGCGTCGACGCGTTCGGCGTCGTCGACCTGGACGAGGCGCGGCGGCTGCGCGAGGCGGGCATCGAGCAGCCGGTCCTCGCCTGGATCCACGGCTCGGACGCCGACTTCGATTGGGCGGTCGCGGCCGGCGTCGAGCTCGGCGTCGGCGCCGCCGACGTCCTCGATCGCGTCGCGGCGGCGGTCGAGCGGGTGCGCTCGGCGTCGGATGCCGCCGCGGTCGCCGTCGTCCACCTGAAGGCCGACACCGGCCTTGGCCGCGGCGGCGCGCTCGGCGCCGACTGGGCCGCGCTCGTCGAGCGGGCCGCGGCGCACGAGCGCGCCGGACGGGTCCGCGTCGAGGGGCTCTGGACGCATCTCGCGAACGCCTCGCCGGAGGCCGACGAGGCCCAGTTCGCCGCCTTCGACGGCGCGATCGCGATCGCGCGCGCCGCGGGCCTCGCCCCGGGGGTCGAGCACGCGTCGTCGTCCGGCTCGATCGTCGCGCACCCCGGCCAGGTCCGCGGCATGGTCCGGGTGGGGCTCGCGCTGTACGGCCTCTCGGCGTTCCCGGAGCGCGCACCCGCCGAGCTCGGCCTGCGGCCGGCGATGGAGCTCGCCGGCGAGGTGGTCGCGGTCAAGCGGGTGCCGGCCGGGCTCGGCGTCTCCTACGGCCACCGCTACGTCACGCCGCGCGAGACGACGCTCGCCCTGGTCCCGCTCGGCTACGCCGACGGGCTGCCCCGCGCCGCGAGCGGCCGCGCCGCGGCCTCGCTGCGGGGCCGGCGGTACCCGGTGGTCGGCACCATCGCGATGGACCAGGTCGTGATCGACGTCGGCGACGACGAGGTCGCGGTCGGCGACCGGGCCGTGCTGTGGGGGGATCCGGAGGCGGGCCACCCGTCGGCGCAGGAGTGGGCGGACGCGGCGGGGACGATCTGCTACGAGATCGTGACGCGGGTCGGCCCGCGCGTCCGCAGGCGGTACGTCGGGTGACCGCGATCGAGGTGCCGACGGCCGCGGCCATGGAGGGCCTCGGCCGGCGCATCGGCGCGCTGCTGCGCGCCGGCGACCTGGTGGTGCTGGTCGGCGGGCTCGGCGCCGGCAAGACGACGCTGACGCGCGGGATCGGCGAGGCGCTGCGCGTCCGCGGGCCGATCACCTCGCCGACGTTCGTGCTCTCCCGCGTCCATCCGCCGCTGACCGGGGACGGGCCGCCGCTCGTGCACGTCGACGGCTACCGGCTGTCCGGCGCGCGGGAGCTCGACGACCTCGACATCGACTGGGACGGCTCGGTCGCCGTCGTGGAGTGGGGGGAGGGGCTCCTGGACGGCGTCGCCGCCGCCTGGCTCCGCATCGCGATCGACCGCCCCCACGGCGCGGACGCCGGTCCGCCGGTCGGTGCGGACGAGCCCCTGGAGGCCCCGTCGGACGAGGAGCCCGTCGTGCCGCGCATCGTCTCGATCGAGGGATTCGGGGCTCGCGGCGCCGAGCTCGCCGCCCTCCTCGCCGACGGGACGCGGGCCCCGTCGTGATCCTCGGCATCGACACTTCGATGGGCACCTCGGTCGCCCTCGTCGCCGACGACGGCGCGGTGCTGGCCGAGCGCGCCGGCGACGATCCGCGCGGCCACGCCGAGCTCATCGGCCCGCTGCTGGAGTCCGTGCTCCGGGGCTCGGACGGGCCCGGCCCGGCCGCCGGCTCGAACGCTCGGGCACCCCGGGGGCCGTCCGCCGTGACGGCCGTCGCGGTGGGGATGGGTCCCGGCCCGTACACCGGGCTGCGGGTCGGCATCGCGGCGGCGCGCGCCTTCGCCGCCGCGCTCGGCGTGCCGGTGCTCGGCGTCGTCTCGCACGAGGCGGTCCGCGAGCAGCTCGGCCTCGGCCCGGAGGCCGCCGTCGCGACCCCCGCCGGCCGTCGCGGCCACTATCTGTCGGTCGACGGGCGGATCGAGCTGACGCAGCAGGACCCGGGCGACGCCGTGCGCCCCGACGGGGTCTCCGCGGCGGCGGTGGCGCGGGTCGCGCTGCGGCAGCGGCGGCTCGGCGAGGAGGGCCCGCAGCAGCCGCTCTACCTCCGCGAGCCCGACGTCGCGCCGCCGGCCAGGTCGAAGCGGGTGCGCTGATGGGCTGGACGATCCGGGACGCCGCGGCCGAGGACCTCGGCGCGATCCTGGCGCTCGAGCGCGAGCTCTTCCCGGAGGACGCCTGGCCGGAGGAGGTCGTGCGCGCCGAGCTCGCGCATCCGGCCGGACGCTACCTGGCCGCCGTGGACGCGGGCGGGCGGGTCGTCGGCTACGCCGGGCTCCGGGTCGCCGGTGACCAGGGCGACATCCAGACGATCGCCGTGGCCGCGGGGTTCCGCCGTCGCGGGATCGCGCGCGGCATGCTCGTCGAGCTGCTCGGCGAGGCCAGGCGCCGGCGGGCGGCGGACGTGCTCCTCGAGGTCCGCGCGGACAACGCGGGGGCGATCGCCCTCTACGAGTCGCTCGGCTTCGCGCGGATCGCCGTCCGACCGAGGTACTACCCCGGGGGCGTCGACGCGGTCGTGATGCGCCTCGCGCCGATCCCGCGCCGGCTGCCGGCGCCCGCGGTCGCCGGGCGGCGGGCGCCGCTCGTGCTCGGGATCGAGACCTCCTGCGACGAGACCGGGATCGGCATCGTGCGCGGCGACCGGCTGCTGGCGAACGCGATCGCGAGCTCGATGGCGGCGCACGCCCGCTACGGCGGCGTCGTGCCGGAGGTCGCGGCGCGCGCGCACCTCGAGGCGCTCGGCCCGACCCTCGACCGCGCACTCGCCGAGGCCGGCGTCGCGCTCGACGAGCTCGACGCGATCGCCGTCACCAACGGTCCCGGGCTCGCCGGCGCGCTCATGGTCGGCGTCGCGGCCGCGAAGGCGCTCGCGGTCGCGCTCGGCAAGCCGCTCTACGCCGTCAACCACCTGGTCGGCCACGTCGGGGTCGACGTCCTCGCGGACGAGCCGCTTCCGATGCCGACCGTCGCGCTGCTGGTCTCCGGCGGCCACACCTCGCTGCTGCTGGTCCGCGACCTGGTGGAGGACGTCGAGCTGCTCGGCGAGACGCTCGACGACGCCGCGGGCGAGGCCTTCGACAAGGTCGCCCGGCTGCTCGGCCTGCCGTACCCCGGCGGGCCGCAGATCGACCTCGCGGCGGCGGCCGGGGACCCGTCGGCGATCCGGTTCCCACGCGGCCTCACCCGGCCGAAGGACCTCGAGCGCCATCGCCACGACTTCTCCTTCTCGGGGCTGAAGACGGCGGTCGCACGGCACGTCGAGGCGCTCGAGGACGCCGGCGAGCCGGTGCCCGTCGCCGACGTCGCCGCGAGCTTCCGCGAGGCGGTCGCCGACGTGCTCGTGTCGAAGGCGGTCGCGGCCTGCACGGGGCTCGGCATCCCGCGCCTGCTGCTGGGCGGCGGGGTCAGCGCGAACGCGCGGATCCGCGCGCTCGCGGAGGAGCGGTGCGCCGCCGCCGGGATCGCGCTGCGCGTGCCGCCGCTGCCGCTGTGCACCGACAACGGCGCGATGATCGCCGCGCTCGGCGCGCAGCTCGTCGTCGCGGGGCGGGCGCCGAGCGGCCTCGCGTTCGGCGCCGACTCGACGCTGCCGGCGACGGTCGTGCAGGGCTGAGCCGCCTCAGATCCGCTCGGCGAGGATCGCCCGGCGCCGCTCGCCGAGCCGGGTGAGGATGAGCGTCGCTGTCGCCGTGCCCGCCGCCCTCGGCAGCACCTGCCGGCGGAACGCCTCCGGGTCGACGTCGACGCCGCGCTTCTTGATCTCGAGCACGCCGACGCCGCGCGCGGCGAGGGCCCGCCGCACCGCCTTCGCGTCGAGCGGCAGCACGTCGACGACGCGGAACGCCGCGCCGAACGGCGTCGCGGGCGCCGCGTCGCAGCTGAGGTACGCGATCGTGCGGTGCAGCATCCGGGCCCCCAGGGATCGGGCGAGGTCGCCGATCAGCCGCGCCCGGATCACCGCGCCGTCCGGCTCGACGAGGTACTCGCCGAGCTCGCCCGCCGGGACGTCCTCGGTGTCGGCGCGGGCGATGAGCTCGTGCGCGCCGTCCGGGCCGACGACGAGCGCCGCGCGGCCGACGCCGGGTCGTGCGAGCGGCCCGGACCAGACGGCGAGCTCGACGACCTCGCCGGCGTCCGACACCCACTGGGCCTCGACGCCGTCCGGGATCAGCGCGCGGTCGATCCCGGGGCCGAGCTTGACGCCGGTCGGCAGCCGCTCGGCGAGGCCGAAGGCGAAGCCGAGCGACGGCGACCAGTCGGCGGGGTCGCGCAGCCGCGTCGCGCCGTCGCGCCGGGCGGGGTCGAGCCAGACGCCGTCGATCCCGGCGAGGTCGGCGCCCTCGGCGTCGCCGACCTCGACCGTCGCCTCCGGGAAGGGCGCGAGGTTGTAGGCGGCGATGGCGGCGGTCACCGGGTCGCGCTCGACCGCCCGCACCGCCAGCCCGAGCCCGGCGAACGCCATCGCGTCGCCGCCGACGCCGCAGCCGAGGTCGGCGATCCGCGCGAGCCCGGCCGACCGGTAGCGCTCGGCGTGCCGTGCCGCGATCCCGAGCCGGGTCGCCTGCTGGAGGCCGTCCTCGGTGAATAGCATCCGGGCGGCGAACCCGCCGAACTTGGCGACCGCCCGGGTGCGCAGCCGCGCCTGGGTGAGCACGGTCGCGGCGACCTCCGGTGGGACGCCGTCGTGCCGCAGCCGGGTCAGGGCGGCGGTCGCCTGGTCGATCCCGGCGATCGCGCCGAGCTCGTCGATCAGCCGGAGGTGCTCGGCGTCCAGCAGCAGATCGAGGTCCGGGAGGCCCATCTCAGGCGCCGGTCCGCAGCCGGTCGCACAGCTCGGTCAGCGTGCGCAGCTCCGCCTCGTCGAGGCGGTCGCCGAAGCGCCGCGCGATCGCCTCGGCGTGCAGCACGGCGACCCGGCGGAACAGGTCGAAGCCCTCGTCGCTGAGCCGGACCACGGTGCCGCGTCCGTCCTCCGGGTCGGGGTGCTTCGCGACCAGCCCGCGCCGCGCGAGCCGGTCGATCATCCGCGAGACGCTCGGCTGGCTGAGCAGCAGCAGCGGCGTGAGGTCGCGCGGACGCGCCGAGCGGTCGGGCAGCTTCGAGAGGTTGAACAGCACGTCGTACTCGACGAGGCTGAGCCGGTCCTCCGGGAAGCTCGCGCCGAGGTCGCGCAGCACCGAGACCTGCGCCCGGAACAGCGCCTCCCACGCCTCGACGACCGCGCGCTTGGCAGGGGGCATGGCCACCAGCCTAGGCCGCGGCGTCCTCGGCGACCGGGGCGCCGTCGTGCCGCCGGCCTGGCATGATCGTGCCGTGGCTGCGTTCCGGAAGGGGCTGCGGAGATCGTTCTCCCGCCTGATGCGGACCCGCCCGGCCCGCGCCGTCGCCCGCGTGCTGCTGCCGCCGGCGGAGCGGCTGGTGCGGCTCGCGAGCCGCGGGCGCTGGCAGCTGAGCTCGGCGCTGGTCCCGTCGCTGACGCTGCGCACGACCGGCGCGCGCTCGGGGCTGCCGCGCGAGACGGTGCTCATGTGCCTGCCGCGCGGCGAGGAGCTCGTGGTCGTCGGCAGCAACTTCGGCGACGCCCGGCATCCGGCGTGGACCGCGAACCTGCTCGCCCATCCGGAGGCCCTGATCCGGCATCGGGGGCGCGTGCGGCGGGTGACCGCCGCGCTCGTGGTCGGCGCGGAGCGCGAGTCGCTGTGGGACGAGCTCGAGGAGCAGTGGCCCGAGTACCGGGCCTATGAGCGGGACTCGGGGCGGGAGCTGCGGATCTTCCGGCTCAGCCCCGCGGCGCGCGGCGGCGAGCGCGGCGCCGCCGAGGGCGATGCGCACGAGCCTGGTGCGGAATGAGTCGAGGGCCGGTATCCTGTTCCGGATCCCGGCCCTCGTCCCGTTGCACCAAGAGTGTCCTGCAATCACATTCCGCGTCAGCCGCCACAGCGAACGACTTCGGCTGACACCGAGAGTATAACGAAACGGTAACGGTGTCAACTCGATCCGCCGCGTCCTCCCGATCGCGCGGATCCGACCGCCGCGTCGCCGTCGGCGGGCCGGCGTAGGCTGGGGACGTACCCGCGAGTCGACCAGGAGGCGGACATGGCCGTGCAGCAGATCCAGATCATCGACGTGACCGAGCTCTCCGCCGGCTGCGCCTGCGGCGAGGGCGAGGCCTGCGCCTGCGGCCAGTCGTGCGCCTGCGGCGCCGACGGCGCCTGCTGAGGTCCCGGCCTCAGAAGAGATCCGGGGACGGCGTCGCCGCGAGCCGGATCGAGACGTCGGCGTGCCGGTCGAACCGGTAGCCGGTGCCCCGCACCGTGCGGACGATGTCCTCGTAGTCGCCGAGCTTCGCCCGCAGGCGTCGCACGTGGACGTCGATGGTGCGCGCGTTCGGCACCTCCTCGGCCGGCGCGTCGCGCCAGACGCCGTCGATGATCTCCTGGCGGTCGACCGCCCGGCCCTCGCGCAGCACGAGGAACTGGAGCAGCTCGAACTCCGTGAACGTCAGCGGAGCGGCGTCGCCGTCGAGCACGACGCGCTTGCGGGAGATGTCGACGACGACGCCGGTGCGGCGCCGCGGCGCGGGCTCGGCCTCGGCGCGCAGTCGGGCGAGCCCGGGCTCGTGCAGGGCGGCGCGGACCACGTCGATGTCCCGGCCGCCGGCGGCCGCCGGCGCGATGGCGACGGTCGCGTGCGTCTGGGCGTCGGGGACGAGCTCCCCGACGAGGCGTCGGAGCCGCTCGACGAGCTCCGGGAGCGGGACGCCGGCGGCCGCGGCCTTCGCCTCGTCGATCCCGACGTAGAGGGCGAAGCCGCGGGCGTGGGCCGACTTCGGGTCGGCGGCGTGCGGGGCGGTGCTGGTGATGATGGACATTGGTCGAATCCTTCTGGGTGCGTGCGGCGAGCAGTGGGGGATCGAGCTCCCTGATCGCCCGTGGCTGGGGTCAGCCGGATATGGGCGCGGGACTCGGGGGCGGCGTCGGCTCAGGCGCGCATTCGACACGGCGCCGACGCCTGGCACATGCAGGCGGCACCCATCATCGACATGGTCGACGACACGATGCGGCTGGAGGTCATGGCTCCAGTGTGACGGCCGCCCGGCCGCGCGTCAACTCGGCGGCGGCTACTGCGCCGTGCCGTACAGCCGGTCGCCGGCGTCGCCGAGCCCGGGGACGATGTACCCCTGGTCGCTGAGCCGCTCGTCGAGGGCGCCGAGGACCACGTCGACGTCGTGCCCGCCGAGCTCCGCCTCGAGCAGCGCGAGCCCCTCCGGCGCGCCGAGCAGGCAGATCGCGGTGACGTCGGTCGCGCCCCGATCGAGCAGGTACCGGATCGCGGCGAGCATCGAGCCCCCGGTGGCGAGCATGGGGTCGAGGATGAACGCCTGGCGGCCCGAGAGGTCGTCCGGCAGCCGGGTCGCGTACGTCGTCGGCTGCAGGGTCTGCTCGTCGCGCACCATGCCGAGGAAGCCGACCTCCGCGGTCGGCACGAGGGCCGTCATGCCGTCGAGCATCCCCAGCCCCGCCCGCAGGATCGGGACCACGAGCGGCCGCGGCGAGGCGATCTGCACCCCCCGCGTCGGCGCGACCGGCGTGACGATGTCGACCGGCTCGACGCGGACGCGCCGGGTGGCCTCGTAGGCGAGCAGCGTGACCAGCTCCTTGACGAGCGAGCGGAACGTCGAGGAGGGGGTCGTCGCGTCGCGGAGCACCGTGAGCTTGTGCGTGATCAGCGGGTGATCGGCGACATGGACTCGCATAGGCTCACCCTAATGGACCGCTATCGAGCCTGGATGGCCGAGGCGCTGGCCGAGGCGAGCGCGGCGGCGGAGGCCGGCGACGTGCCCGTCGGCGCGCTCGTGATCGACCCGGGAGGGGCGGTGATCGGCCGCGGCCGGAACGCGCGCGAGGCGGGGCACGACCCGACCGCTCACGCCGAGATCGTCGCGATGCGCGCCGCCGCGGCGGCGCTCCGCGGCTGGCGGCTCGACGGCTGCACGCTCGTCGTCACGCTCGAGCCGTGCACCATGTGCGCGGGCGCCGCGCTCGCGGCGCGGCTGGCGCGGATCGTGTTCGGCGCGTGGGACGAGAAGGCCGGCGCCGTCGGAGGCCGGATCGACGTGGTGCGCGAGGCGGGGCTGCCGCACGCCGTCGAGGTGGTCGCGGGTGTCGCCGCGGACGAGAGCTCTGCCATGCTGAGGGAGTTCTTCGAACGGAGGCGATGATGCCGGGGGATGCGGTGGGGGGCCGAGTCATCGGGCTCGCGATCGCGGGCGCGGTCGGCGGGTTCCTGTTCGGCTTCGACTCGTCGGTGGTCAACGGCGCGGTCGACGCGATCCAGTACGACTTCGGGCTCGACCCGACCGCGACCGGCTTCGCCATCGCGATCGCGCTGCTCGGCTGCGCGCTCGGCGCGGAGCTCGCGGGACGGCTCGCCGACCGCTTCGGCCGCGTGCCGGTCATGCTCGTCGGCGCCGTCCTGTTCCTCGTCTCCTCGATCGGCTCCGGGCTCGCGATCGGGGTCTGGGACCTCATCGTCTGGCGACTGGTCGGCGGCGTCGGCATCGGCATCGCCTCGGTCGTCGCGCCGGCCTACATCGCGGAGATCTCGCCGAGCCGGGTGCGCGGCCGTTTCGCCTCGCTGCAGCAGCTGGCCATCGTGCTCGGCATCTTCGCCGCGCTGCTCTCGGACGCGATCTTCGCGAACCTCGCGGGCGGCGCGAACTCGCCGCTGTGGTTCGGGCTCGACGCCTGGCGATGGATGTTCATCGCCTGCGCCGTCCCGGCGATCGTGTACGGGGGCATCGCGCTCGCGCTGCCCGAGTCGCCGCGCTACCTGGTGAAGGCCGGGCGCGAGGACGAGGCGCGCACGGTGCTCGCCCGGATCGTCCCCGCCGGGGAGGTCGACACCTCGATCGCCGAGGTCCGCGGCTCGATCGAGCGCGACGCCGGTCAGCAGGGCTCGCTGCGCGGGCCCGCGCTCGGCCTGCGCCCGATCGTCTGGGTCGGCATCCTGCTGTCGGTCTTCCAGCAGTTCGTCGGGATCAACGTCATCTTCTACTACTCGACCACGCTCTGGCGGGCGGTCGGCTTCGCCGAGAGCGACTCGCTGACCATCAGCGTCATCACCTCGGTGACGAACATCCTGGTCACCCTGGTCGCGATCGCCCTCGTCGACAAGATCGGCCGTCGCCCGCTGCTGATCGGCGGCTCGATCGGCATGGCGGTCGCGCTGACCACCATGGCGGTCGCGTTCTCGCAGGCCACGACCGGGGAGGCGGGACCGTCGCTGCCGGGCGCGTGGGGGCCGATCGCGCTGGTGGCGGCCAACGTCTTCGTCGTCGCCTTCGGCGCCTCCTGGGGGCCCGTGGTGTGGGTGCTGCTCGGCGAGATCTTCCCGAACCGCATCCGCGCTCGCGCGCTCGGCGTCGCCGCGGCCGCGCAGTGGGTGGCGAACTTCCTGATCACCGTGACCTTCCCGGCGCTGGCCTCCTTCTCGCTGACCTTCGCCTACGGGATGTACGCCGTGTTCGCGGTGCTCTCCCTGCTCTTCGTGCTGACCCGGGTGCCGGAGACCAAGGGCACCAAGCTCGAGGACGCCGAGCAGCTCCGGCGCCCGGAGCGCCGGCGCGGCGCCGGTCGCCGGAGCCCGGCGGCGGATGCGCCGATCCCGGATCCGACGCCTCAGGCGTAGCTGCGCCAGAGGACGGCGATCAGCAGGTTGACGACCGCCAGGCCGCCGGCGGTGTGGAACCAGGGCGCGATCCTGGCGTGCTTCGACTTCGCGACCTGCGCGCCGATCGCGGCGCCGAGGATCACGAGGCCGATCACGGCGTGCGTGATGTACTTCGGCCAGTTGAAGCCGTCGTTGCCGTGCAGCAGGCCGATCAGCGCGATGCCGGTGACCAGCTGCGTGATCGCGCCGCCGAGCACGAGTCCGGTGGAGAACCGGTCCTTCGCGCGCAGCTGCGCGAAGAAGGTGCCGACGATGGTGGCCATGCCGAGCAGGTGCAGGGCGACCAGGATCGTGATGAGGACTGACATGCGGTTCCTTTCAGTCTGCGGATCTGATGACGATCGTGTCCGTCGGGGGAGCCGGGTCCGCGGCGGCGGGGCGCCAGACGTCGGGCTCGAGGTAGATGATCCGGGCGGCGGGCACCGCCTCGCGGACGGCGCGCTCGATCTCGTCGATCGAGCCGGCCACCTCCGCGAGCATCCGGTCCGCCGGGAAGGCGAGCTTCGCCCCGACCATGAGCTCCTCCGGCCCCACGTAGAGGGTCTTGAGGTGGATGATCCGGTCGACCGCGGGGTGCGCCTCGACGGCGGCGCGGATCGCGGCCAGGTCCTGCTCGGTCGCCCCCTCGCCGACGAGCAGGCTGCCCATCTCGACGCCGAGCACGATCGCGACCAGGACGAGCAGCGCGCCGATCGCGAAGGTGCCGATCGCGTCGAAGATCCCGTCGCCGGTGAGCACCGTGAGGCCGACCCCGAGCAGGGCGAGGAGCAGGCCGATCAGCGCCGCGACGTCCTCGAGCAGGACGACCGGCAGCTCCGGGGCCTTCGAGCGGCGCACGAAGGCGACCCAGGACCGGCCGCCCTTGTGCGGCCTCGACTCGCGGACCGCCGTGGCCAGCGAGAAGGACTCCAGCCCGATCGCGATCACGAGCACCACGAGCGGCAGCCACCACCAGAAGGGATCGATCGCCGGCTGGTCGGGGTGCTCCTGGAGGTGGCGCACCTTCTGGTAGCCCTCGTAGAGGGCGAACACGCCGCCGGCGGAGAACAGGATGATCGCGACGACGAAGGCCGCGACGTAGCGCGAGCGCCCGTAGCCGAACGGGTGCTCGACGTCGGCGTCCCGCCGCGCGCGGCGCTTGCCGACGAGCAGCAGGAGCTGGTTCGCCGTGTCCGCGACCGAGTGGATCGACTCGGCGAGCATCGACGAGGCGCCGGAGAGCAGGAACGCGACGAATTTCGTGATCGCGATGCCGAGATTCGCCGCCAGCGCCGCCAGGATCGCCCTGGTCCCGCCCTCAGCGCTCATACCGGCGATTCTAGGATGGGCCCATGACCGAACCGGACGACGCGCTCCCGGCGATCGCCTTCATCGGCGCCGGCTCGATGGGCGGCGCCATCCTGCAGGGCGTCCTCGCCTCGGGCATCCCGGTCGCCGGCGGCCTCCGCGCGGTGAACCGGACCGAGGCGAAGGCGGCGGCGCTGCGCGCGCTCGGCGTGCTCTCGCTCGCCTACGAGACCGAGGACGATGCGACCGAGCGGGTGCTCGCCGGCGCCAAGCTCGTCGTGCTCGGGGTGAAGCCGGCCGGCATCCCCGGGCTGCTCGAGGAGATCCGCCCGATGCTCGACCCGGACGCGGTCGTCGTCTCGATCGCCGCCGGCGTGACGACCGAGCGGATGGAGGCGCTGGTCCCCAACCCCGTGGTGCGCACGATGCCGAACACCCCGGCGACGGTCGGCCGCGGGGTCACCGGGATCGCGGGCGGCGCCCGGGCGACCGCGTCGATCATCGCGCTCGTGGCGCGCCTCTTCGAGACGGTGGGCTCGGTGCTGGTGGTGCCCGAGTCCCAGATGGACGCGCTCTCCGCGATCAGCGGCTCCGGCCCGGCGTACGTCTTCCTCCTCGTCGAGCAGCTCGCCGCGGCCGCTCGCCGGCTCGGCTTCGCCGAGGCGGAGGCGCGCACCCTCGCCGAGGGCACCTTCGTCGGCGCCGGCGCCCTGCTGGCCGCGAGCGGCGAGGACCCGGCGGAGCTGCGCCGTCGCGTGACGAGCCCGAACGGCACCACGGAGCGGGCGATCGCGGTGCTCGAGGAGGCGGATCTCGCCGGGATCCTCGAGCGCGCGGCCCTCGCGGCCGTCGCCCGCGCCCGCGAGCTCGCCGCCGGCTGAGGCGCGTCCCACGGCCCGTCCGCCGATGCGGGCGATCACCGGAGGAGGGGGAGCGGGGAAGCGGAGTATGGCCGAAGCCGCATACGCGTTCTACCCTGATGCAATGGCGGACATCTTCGACGTGCTCTCGGACGCGACCCGGCGGGACCTGCTCGCGCGACTGCTCAGGGACGGCGAGCTCTCGGTGGGCGCGCTCGTCGAGCAGACGGAGCTCAGCCAGCCGACCGTGTCCAAGCACCTCCGGGTGCTGCGCGACCAGGGGCTCGTGGTGGTCCGCGAGGAGGCGCAGCACCGCTACTACCGGCTGGACGCCGCGCCGCTCGCGGAGGTCGCGGACTGGCTCGCGGCGTTCCGGCCCGCGGAGCCGGCGGCGCGCCGCCAGGCCGCCTCCGACGCGGCGCCCATCATCGCCTGGTCCGGCGCGGGCGCCGGCGAGCAGCTCGGCCGCGCCGCCGCGACGACGGTGCACCAGGCGCTCGCCGTGCTGCAGGCGCTCCGCGACGCGACCGAGGAGACGCGGGAGCGGATCGCGAACGCGGCGGAGATGGTGAAGCAGGTCTTGCCCGTGAACGCTGGCGAGCAGTAGCCTGTATTCACACCTGTCACATCCGTCACAGCTCTCGCTGGCGATCGATCCGGAGGCGACCATGCGCGGCGATCTCTCGAACGTCCGCTTCCTCACCGTGGCCGAGGTCGCCGAGCTGATGCGGGTGTCGGTCATGACGGTCTACCGGATGGTGCAGTCGGGCGAGCTGCCCGCGGTGCGCTTCGGCCGCTCGTACCGGATCCCGGAGGCCGCCGTGGTGGACCTCGTGACGATCCCCGCGGCCCCCTCGCGCAGCGTCGGCTGAGACCGGACGGCCGCCGGGCCCGCGGAGTCCTGCGCTAGACTCTCGGAGTCTTATTCCCCGAGGTTCGCACGAACCCCGACGGGTTCAGTCGACGAACCGGAGGCTCCCATGGGCTCTGTCATCAAGAAGCGCCGCAAGCGGATGGCGAAGAAGAAGCACCGCAAGCTGCTGCGCAAGACCCGGCACCAGCGCCGCAACAAGAAGTAGGCCGTGGCCGCGCGGCTCGTCACCCTGATCGGCAAGCCGGGCTGCCACCTCTGCGACGACGCGCGCGGCGTCGTCGAGCGGGTCGCCGCCGAGGTCGGCGGCGTCCTGGTCGAAGAGCGCTCGATCCTCGACGATGCGACGCTGCGCGATCGCTACGCCGAGGAGATCCCGGTGGTGCTCGTCGACGGCGCGCCGCACGCCTACTGGCGGGTCGACGCCGACCGGCTGCGCGCCGCCCTGATCGGCTGACCGCGCCGCCGCGGATCGCGCTCGCAGGATGGCGCTCGCGCGTCGCCCGCTGCCGCTAGACTCGCCCCGCAACCGGATGGGACCCCCGAGGAAGGCAGCGCACCGTGGCACTGAAGTTCCAGATCGTCAAAGGCAAGAGCGAGAAGCAGCCCTACTTCTTCCGCATCGTCGCGTCGAACGGGCAGACGCTCGCCGTGAGCGAGAACTACGTCGAGAAGGCGTCGGCGAAGAAGGCGGTGCAGTCGATCATCAAGTCGGCGGGCGACGCCCAGATCGAGGACCTCTCCGCCAAGTAGCCCGGTCGGCTACTCGCCGCTGTCGCCGTCCTCCGGCGGCGCCGGCGGGACGATCCGGAGGCTTCCGGTCATCGTGCGCTCGATCGCCGCGCGCTCGGTCTGCAGCGAGCTGATCGTCGCGCCGTCGAGCTGTCCGCTGCCGGGGACGAACGCGCTCTCCAGGCCGGTCTTGGCCTGGACGGCCTCGGCGTAGGCCGCCGCCGCGGACGCCAGCTTGGCGTTCGCGCGCTGCGCCTTCTTCAGCGAGACGCCGCTGCCGGCGGTCAGCTCGGCGTGCGCCTTGAGCACGCTCGCGAGCTCCTTGCGCGCCCTCCGGATGCGCTTGGACTTCGAGGGGTCTCTGCGGCTCGTTCCGGCGGCGGACGCGTCCTTGGACTTCGGCGACATGGCGCACATCATGCACCATGAAGGTGAACCGGCGGACCGGTCAGGGGGTCAGCCGCGTCGGACCCCGGAACAGGTAGGTCGTCTCCCGGATGGACGGCAGCCCGAGGAGCAGCATGAGCACCCGGGCGAGCCCCATCCCGAAGCCGCCGTGCGGCGGGACGCCGTACCGGAAGAAGGACAGGTACTCGGACAGCCCCGCCGGGTCCAGGCCCTTCTCGCGCGCCTGCGCGACGAGCGGCTCGAGCCGGTGCTCGCGCTGGGCGCCGGTGGTGATCTCGGTCCCGCGGTAGACGAGGTCGTAGGACCTGGTCAGCCCGGTCGTCTCGTCCCGCATGTGGTAGAACGGCCGGATCGCCGCGGGGTAGTCGGTGACGAACACGAAGTCGCTGCCGAGCTCCTCCTTCGCATAGGCCGCGATCCGGCGCTCGCCCTCGGGGTCGAGGTCGCCGTCGGCGCGCGGCACCCGGTAGCCGCGGGCCTCGATGATCGCGTGCGCCTCGGCGAGCGGGATCCGCGGGAACGGGACGCCCGGCACCTCGACCTCGAGGCCGTGGAGCCGCCGGATCTCCTCGCCGTGGCGCTCGGCGACGGCCTGCAGGCCCGCGACGAGCAGCTGCTCCTGCATCGCCATCACGTCCTCGTGCGAGTCGATCCAGGAGATCTCGGCGTCGACCGAGGTGAACTCGGTCGCGTGCCGCGCGGTGAACGACGGGTCGGCGCGGAACACCGGCGTGATCGCGAACACCTTCCCGAGGCCCGCGGCCTGGGCCATCTGCTTGTAGTTCTGCGGCGACTGCGCGAGGTAGGCCTTGCCGAGCTCGAAGTAGTCGAGCTCGAACAGCTCGGCCCTCGACTCCGACGGCGAGGACATGAACGACGGGGTGTGCAGCTCGACGAAGCCGCGCTCGATCCACCAGCTCCGCCAGGCGTGCTCGAGCGTCGTCTGCACCCGGAGGAACAGGGCGTTGCGCGGCACGCGGAGGTCGAGGAAGCGCCAGTCCAGCCGCTTGTCGATCGAGGAGTCGTCGGCGATCGGCGGCTCCGGGTCGGCGGCCGCGGCGACCTCGATCGTCTCCACCAGGATCTCGACGCCGCCGAGCTTGACCCGCTCGTCGTGCTTGAGCACCCCGCCGACCGCGAGGAACGTGCCCTGCGCGAGCCCGGAGATCTGCTCCGCGAGCGGGTCGGCGGCGCCCTCCTCGGCGCGCGGGTGGACCAGCTGGACGGCGCCGGTCTCGTCGCGCAGCACGACGAACTGCACCTTCTTCTGGTCGCGGACGGTCTCCACCCAGCCGGCGACGGTCACCGGGCCGTCGGTCGATGCGGCGAGGTCGGCGGTGAGGATGCGGGCGGTCACCGGGCGAGTCTAGTTGCAGGTAATCTTTGGGTTCAGGCCGTCAGGCCGTCTACAACGATGTAGAGGAGAGACATGAAGACCGGTAAGGATCTGATCGCCGAGGCCGTTCGGCTGCAGCCGCTGCTCATGGAGCACTCGGAGCGCAACGAGGAGCTGAACGCGCTCGCCCCCGAGGTCGTCGAGGCGATCCACGAGGCCGGCTTCGTCGGCATGTGGGTGCCGAAGGACCTCGGCGGCCCTGAGCTGTCGCCGCGCGACTCGATCGAGCTGGTCGCGGCGCTCGCCTACGCGGACCCGGCGACCTCGTGGGTGACCATGGCGGCCGCCCTGTCGACCGGCACCGGCGGCGCCTACCTGCACGAGGACGCGCTGGAGACGGTGTTCGGCGGCAAGGACCGCTTCCCGATCATCGCCGGGCAGGGCACCCGCACCGGCACCGTGCACGAGGTCGAGGGCGGCTACTCGCTGACCGGCGACTGGTCGTTCGGCTCCGGCATCCGGCACGCGGACTTCATCCACACCGCCGCCGCCGACCCGGACACCGGCAAGGCCTACATCTTCGTGCTGCCGGTCAAGGAGGAGTACCTCGACGCCAGCTCCTGGGACGTGATGGGCCTGATCGGCACCGGCTCGATCGACTACAAGCTCCGCGACGTGTTCGTGCCGAAGGCCTTCGGCTACGACATGTTCACCGAGACGGCGCTGCGCGGCGGCGGCATCTTCCGCATCGGCACCATCCAGTTCGCGCTGCTCGGTCACACCGGCTTCGCGATCGGCGTCGGCCGCCGGCTGCTCGACGAGCTGGCCAAGCTCGCCCAGGCGGGCAAGGGCCGTCCCGGGCAGCTCGCCTCCGACGGCGCCTTCCTGGAGGAGTACGGGCGGATGGAGGCGCGGCTGCGCGCCGGCGAGGCCTGGTGCATGCAGGTGTGGCAGGACATCGAGGAGAGCCTCGACGCCGGCGCCTCCGAGGTGACGACGCGGCAGAAGACGCTCGCGCGCCTCGCGCTCAACAACATGACGTTCGCGGCGTACGACGTGATGAACTTCGTCATCAAGACGGCGGCGACGCAGACCATCCGTCCCGGAGTGCTCAACCACTTCATCCGGGACATGATGGTCGGCTCGACGCACGTCACGTCCTCGCAGCCGGTGCTGCGCGACTGCGGTCGCGAGCTCGCCGGCCTCGCGCCGAACGAGCACTGGGTGTTCCTCGGCCTCGTCCCCGACCAGGCCTAGCACTCGTCCCGACGCCCCCGGCCCGGTCCTCCGGCGCCGGGGGCGTCGTCGCTCCGCGGCGCAGCGGCACGGGTGGGAGAATGGTCGGGTGCCGGCCGAACTCCTCCACCTCGTGCGGCACGGCGAGGTGGAGAACCCGGACGGGATCCTCTACGGCCGGCTGCCCGGCTATGCGCTCTCCGAGCGCGGACGCCGGATGGCGGCGCTCGCGGCGCAGTCGCTCGCCGGGCGCCCGGTGAGCGCGCTCGTCGCGAGCCCGCTGCAGCGCACCCGCGAGTCGGCGGCGCCGTGGACCGCGGCCTTCGGCCTGCCGGCGACCGTCGACGAGCGGATCGTCGAGCCGTGGAACGTCTTCGAGGGCACGCGGATGCGCCAGGCGATCCGCAGGCCGTCGAACTGGCGGCACCTGCTGCGACCGGGGCTGCCGAGCTGGGGCGAGCCGTACGTCGAGATCCGCGACCGGATGCTCGCCGCGATGGCCGAGGCGTGGGACGAGGCCGAGGCCGGCGAGGTCGTGCTGGTCAGCCACCAGACGCCGATCGAGATGGTCAGCCGCTCGGCGCGGGGCCTGCGGCTCGCCAACGACCCCAGGCGGCGACGCACCCGGCTCTCCTCGATCACGACCTTCCGCCGCGACCCGGCCGCCCCGGGCGGCTGGGCCGAGGTCGACTATCAGGAACCCGCGGCAGGATTGCTCGACGAGGCGATCGATACGGGGGCGGTGTGAAGCGGGCGGTTGCGGGGCTGGCGGCGGCGCTCGCCGTGCTCGCCGTGCTCAGCGGCTGCGCGTCGAGCGACGGGCTCGCCGAGCGGTACGGCGACGGCCAGGGCTACGTCTCGGGCGACGGCGCGTACCTGGAGGTCCCGCCGGCCGAGCGGGACGCGCCGGTCGCCTTCTCCGGCCCGACGGTCGACGGCGCCGAGTTCGACAGCGCCGAGCTCGCCGGGAGCGTCGCCGTCGTCAACTTCTGGTACGCCGGCTGCCCCCCCTGCCGGCGGGAGGCGCCCGACCTCGCGACGCTCGCCGCCGAGCTCGGCGACGTCGCCTTCCTCGGCGTCAACGTCTACGACACCGCGGACGTCGCCCGCGTCTTCGAGCAGGAGAACGGCATCGGCTACCCGTCGATCCTCGACGTGTCGACCGGCTCGGTGCAGCTCGCCTTCGCCGGGACGGTCGCCCCGAACGCCGTGCCGACGACGCTGGTGCTCGATCGCGATGGCCGCGTCGCGGCGCGCATCTCGGGGCTGATCCGCGACCCGGACATCCTGCGCGCCATGATCGAGAAGGTCCAGGCGGAGGCGTGATCCTCCCGCTCGCGGCGCTCGCCCCCGATCCGGTGGGCTCGGCCATCCTCGGCGGGGGCCTGCTGCTCGCCGTCCCGCTCGCGCTGCTCGCCGGGCTGGTGTCGTTCGCCTCGCCGTGCGTGCTCCCGCTGGTGCCCGGCTATCTCGGCTACGTCGGCGGCTTCGCCTCGGGGGAGCGCGCGGGGCGCGGCCGGCTGCTCGCCGGGGTCGGGCTGTTCGTGCTCGGCTTCACGGTCGTGTTCGTCGTCTTCGGGGTGCTGTTCGGCACCGCGGGGCTGCTGCTGCGGCCGTGGCTCGACCTCATCACCCGCATCGCCGGCGTCGTCGTGATCGCGATGGGCCTCGTCTTCATCGGCCTGTTCGGCTTCGCCCAGCGCACCGTCAAGCCGCGCGTCAAGGTCGCGACCGGCCTGGTGGGGGCGCCGCTGCTCGGCGTGGTGTTCGCCCTCGGCTGGACCCCGTGCCTCGGGCCGACGCTCGTCGCGGTGAACGCGATCGTGCTCGACCAGGGCGACCCGTGGCGGGGCGGCCTGCTCGCCGCGGTCTACGCGATCGGCCTCGGCGTCCCGTTCCTGCTGCTCGCGCTGGGCCTCGGCTGGGCCACCACGGGCGTGGCCTGGATCCGGCGGCACATCCGGGCCGTCAACATCGCCGGCGGCGCCCTGCTCGTCGCGATCGGCGTGCTCATGGTCTCGGGGCTGTGGCAGGCGATGATGTCCGGCCTGACGGCGGTGATCGATGGCTTCGTACCTGCCCTCTGACCACGTCGACGAGGACGACCCGCTCGGCGAGGAGCGGCGGTCGACCGGTCGCGCACCGGACGGCCCCGACCGGCTCGACCAGCCGAGGCTCGGCCCGGTCGGCTGGCTGCGGTTCCTCTGGCGGCAGCTCACCTCGATGCGCACCGCGCTCGTGCTGCTGCTGCTGCTCGCGATCGCGGCGATCCCGGGCTCGCTCGTCCCGCAGACCTCGAGCGACCCGAACGGGGTCGCCCAGTGGCGCGCGAACGACCCCGACGGGGCGCGGATCCTCGACTTCTTCGGGCTGTTCTCCACGTTCTCCTCGCCGTGGTTCTCCGCGATCTACCTGCTGCTGTTCGTCTCGCTGATCGGCTGCGTGATCCCGCGCGCCTGGCACCACGCCAAGGCGATCGCCTCCCGGCCGCCGCGCACCCCGGTCCGGCTCGACCGGCTCGAGGGGCACACCGTGCGCCCGTTCGACGGCACGGCGCAGGACGCGGTCGAGGCCGCCCGGGCGCTGCTGCGCCGGCGCGGCTACCGGGTCGCCGACCACCCCTCCTCCGTCTCCGCGGAGCGGGGCTACCTCCGCGAGACCGGGAACCTGGTCTTCCACGTCGCCCTGATCGGGGTGCTCGCCTCGGTCGCGGTCGGCGGCGGGTACGGCTACACCGGCCAGCGCGTCATCGCCGAGGGCTACGCGTTCACGAACGTGCTGTCCGGCTACGACTCGTTCCACCCCGGCCGGCTGTTCGGCGACGACCTGCTCGCGCCGTTCTCCGTCCGGCTCGACTCGCTCGACGTCGCCTACGAGCAGCAGGACTGGCGCTCCTACGGCACGCCGATCGACTTCACGGCGAACGTCACGGTCACCGAGCTCGGCCAGGCGCCGCGCCAGGAGACCCTCAAGGTCAACCACCCGCTGTCGATCGCCGGCACCCAGGTCTACCTGCTCGGCAACGGCTACGCGCCCGTGCTCACCATCCGCGACCCCGACGGCAGGGTGGTCTTCTCGCAGCCGACGCTGTTCCGCCCGATGACGCCCACGCTCGCCTCGCTCGGCGTCGTCAAGGTCCCGGACGGCCTCGCCGAGCAGATCGGGCTGCAGGGCTTCCTCTACCCGACGAAGATCCTGCTCGACTCCGGCGCGTTCGCCTCCTCCCATCCCGACCTGCTCGCCCCGCTGGTCACGCTGGAGGTCTACACCGGCGACCTCGGCCTCGACGACGGCCGTGCCACGAACGCCTACGTGCTCGACACCGACTCCCTCACGCAGATCGCCGGACGGCAGGCCGCGACGCCGACGATCGAGCTCGGCCTCGGCGACGTCGCGGAGCTGCCGGACGGGCTCGGGACGATCGAGCTCACGGCGATCCCGAGGTTCGTCGCGCTGGACATCCACTCCGACCCGGCGCAGGGCTGGGTGCTCGGCTTCGTCATCCTCGCGGTGGCCGGCCTGCTGCTGTCGCTGTTCATCCCGCGCCGGCGGGTCTGGGCGCGCGCGACGACCGGCCCGGACGGCGAGGTGCAGCTCGAGTGGGCCGCGCTCGCCCGCGGCGAGGACCCGCGGCTGGCGGACGCGGTCGCCGCGCTCGCGGCGTCGGTCGAGCCGCGGGGCTCGGGCTGAGGCCCGAGGGGCACGATCGGCCGTCCGTCCGGCGCCGGCTCGGCCGCCCGTCGTCCGAGCCGTTCGGGATCAGGCGGCGAGCCCGAGCTCCGCGGCGACGTCGTCGATCGCCTGCAGCGTCGCCGCGATCGCCGCGACGCGGCGGGCGCCGTCGGTCGTCACCACGTTCACGGTGCGGGTCCCGCCGGGCGCGCTCGGCAGCATCCGGACGCCGCTCGGCAGCCCGACGGCGGCGACGGAGATCGAGGCGAGCATCCCGACGCCGAGGCCGGCGCGCACCAGGCCCAGCACGGTGACGGCGCTGTCGGTCTCGCGGACGATGCGCGGCTGGAAGCCCGCCTCGCGGCAGACGCTCAGCAGGTGCCCGCGGGTCTGCATGCAGCCGCCGATCCAGTCGGCGTCGGCGAGCGCGGCGAGCGGCACCTGCTCCCCGCCGGCGAGCGGGTGGTCCGCCGGCAGCACGATGTAGACCGGCTCGGTGAACAGCCGCCGCACCGCCAGCCCGCGCATGAGCGCGGCGTGCGGGTCGTCGGCGTCGCCCTCGTAGGAGTAGGTGATCGCGATGTCGAGCTCGCCGTCGGCGAGCTTGCTCGCGGCGCCGGACGGATCGTCCTTGACGATCGACACGCTGATCCCCGGGTGCCGGTCGCGCATCCGCGCCAGGATGGCCGGCACCACGCTGGAGGACGCCGACTCGAACGCGGCGATGCGCACCCGGCCGGTGATGCCCCCGACGATGTCCGCGATCGCGCTGAACGTCGACTCGATCTCCGCGTTGACCACCCGCGCCCGGTCGGCGAGCACGATGCCCGCCTCGGTGAGCCGGACGGACCGGCCCACCCGCGTGACGATCGGCACGCCGAGCCGATCCTCGACCTTCCGCAGCTGCTGGCTCACCGCCGGCTGGGAGTAGCCGAGGTGCTTCGCGGCACCGGTGATCGAGCCGGCCTGCTGGATCGCCGCGGCGAGCGTCAGCGCCTGCATCTCGAAATCCATAAGGGCACCTTATCGAACGCATAGTGAACTTGTCCTTGTCCCGGGGTCGGGCGCCCCGGAGGCTGGGACGTAGCCGGCCCGTAACCTGCGGTCTCGAACTTGTCCTCCGGGACGGGCGAGCCGGAGGCTGGGACGGCGGACGGAGCGAGTGCCGCGCTGCGCTCCCGAGGGCCGGGGCGCGGCGTCTCCGATCGTGGAGGCCTGCGCACCCGGCCCGACCCCCAGGCACCTGCACCGCACCAATCCCCATCTGGAAGGAACGCATCACATGGAACAGCTGAACCCGCGGCGACGCGGATTCCGGCGCGTCGCGTCCGCGGCCGTCGCGATCGCCGCCGCCACGGCGCTCGCCGCCTGCTCGACGCCGGCTCCGGCGCCGACCGGCGACGCGACCACGAACCCGGAGGGGCCCGCCCTCAGCGGCGAGCTCTGGTACTCCGGCTTCGGCGGGAGCTACGAGGAGGGCATGCGCGCCGCGCTCTTCGACCCGTTCGCCGCCGAGACCGGCGTCAAGGTGCTCATCGACGCCGACGGCTCGAACGTCGCGAAGCTCGCCGAGACCGTCAAGTCGGGCGCGCAGAGCCCCGACCTCGTCGACACCGAGAGCAAGACCCTCTACCAGTTCCTCTCGCAGGACCTGCTGCAGCCGCTCGACTTCAGCGGCCTCGACACGTCCGACATCGCCTACCCGGAGCTCATCACCGACTACAGCGTGCCGTGGTACCAGTTCTCGCGGAACCTGTTCTGGAACGCCGACGTGTTCCCGAACGGCCCGCAGAGCTGGGCGGACGTCTGGGACCTGCAGAAGTTCCCCGGCAAGCGGGTCTTCCAGTCCAACGCCACCGGCGTCCTGGAGGTCGCGCTGCTCGCCGACGGCGTGCCGCTCGACAAGCTCTACCCGCTCGACCTCGACCGCGCGTTCGCGTCGCTCGACAAGATCAAGGACAGCGTCCTGATCATGTCGACCGGCGAGGCCGACGCGGCGATCGCCGCGGGGGAGGCCGTGACCGGGCTGCACACGCTCGGCCGCATCCGCAACCTGCAGGACGGCGGCACCAACCTCGGGTACTCCTGGGTCGGGGCGGCGGTGAGCGTCGAGGCGCTGACCATCTCGAAGAACGCGGCGAACCTGCCGGCGGCGCACGCGCTCATCCAGCGCTCGCTGACGCCGGAGAGCCAGCTCGCGATCCTCAACAACAAGTCGCTGCGCTACACGCCGACCCTGAAGTCGGTGCTCGCGTCGCTGCCGGACGAGGAGCTCGCCGACCTGCCGGGCACGGACATCACGCGTCCGACGTCGTTCTACATCGACGGCCAGTGGTACGCCGACCACGCCGACGAGCTGAACGCGCGCTGGACCGACTGGGTGAACTCGCTCAGCAGCTGATCGCAGCGCTCATCGGCTGTGCCCCGCGCTCGCGCGGGGCACAGCCGAACGCTCGACCGGATCCGATTCCTCAAGGAGACTCGACGCATGCCGCGACGCAAGGCGCGCCCCGCGATCTGGAGCACGTTCGCGCTGCCGGCCGTGCTCTTCGTCACGGTCGTCTACGTCGCCGTCCTCGTCGTGATGCTCATCCGCACCTTCACGGACCCGGAGCCGGGCGTCGGCAACTACGTCGACCTGCTCACGAACCCGGGCTTCCTGCGGGTGCTCGGCAACACGCTGCTCTTCTCGCTGATCGCGGCCCTGCTCGCGGTGCTGATCGGCTATCCGATCGCGTACTCGATCGCGCGCACCTCGGGGCTGACGCGGGCGTTCCTGATCGTGGCGATCGTGACGCCGTACCTCACCTCGGTGCTGATCCGGACCTTCGCCTGGCAGGTCATCCTCGGCACGAACGGCCCGATCAACGCGGTGATCACCGCCGTCGGGCTGCCGCCGGCCGAGATGCTCTACACCGGCGGCGCGGTCGTCGTCGGCCTCGCGCACTCCCAGCTGCCGCTCGTCGTCCTCGCGCTGCTGCCGGTCATCCGCAAGGTCGACGCGAACCAGGGCCTCGCCGCTCGGAGCCTCGGCGCGGGCCCGGCGGTCGCGTTCGTCCGGACCTTCCTGCCGGCGACCCGGCCGGCGATCGTCGTCGCCTTCGTGCTCGCCTTCGTCTACTGCGTCGGCAGCTTCGCGGTGCCGGCGCTGCTCGGCGGCAACCAGGGGCGCATGGTCGGGTCCTTCATCCACATGTCGATCGCGAACCAGGGCAACTACACGCAGGCCGCCACGGCCGCCGCGATCCTCGCGGTCGCGGTGCTGGTCGTGCTCTTCGTCTTCATGGCCGTCACGCGGCAGCGGCTGGAGAGCATCGTGGCGCCGGAGCTGCGCCAGGGCTCGCGCACCCGCGCGCGCCGACGGGCCGCGCGCGCCGGGCGCATCTCGCCGCCGCTCGGCGAGATCCTGCTCGTGCCCGTGGCCCGGCTGCTCGACCGGATCGGCATCAGCGCGCGGACCTGGCCGCTCACCACGATCTCGGTGCTATTCTCGGTGCTCATCCTGCTGCCGCAGCTGATGGCGATCCCGATCTCGTTCGCGGAGGCGAAGTCGATCGTCTTCCCGCCGAAGGCGCTCTCGCTGCACTGGTACCAGGCGTTCTTCACCCCCGAGTGGCTGGTCCCGACCGGGGTGAGCCTGCGGATCGCCGTCATCGCGGCGATCGTCGCGACCGTGCTCGGCGCGCTCGCCGCGATCGGCGTCGGGCGGGCCAGGAGCCGCTGGATCGAGAACTCCTTCACGCCGTACCTGCTGATCCCGCTCATCTTCCCCGCGGTCGTCGCCGCCGGCGCGTTCTACGTCGGCTTCCTGCGGGTCGGGCTGAACGACTCCGAGCTCGGCATCGTCCTCGCCCACATCGCGATCACGCTGCCGCAGGCCTTCGTGCTGACCCTGGCCGGGGTCCAGACGCTCAACCCGGACTACGAGCGCGCCGCGGCGAGCCTCGGCGCCGGGCGCTTCCGCGTGCTGCAGCGGATCGTGCTGCCGCTGCTGACCGGCCAGATCGTCGCCTCGCTCGGGCTGACGTTCATCACCTCGTTCGACGAGTCGACGATCGCGGTCTTCCTGTCCGGGCTGCGCGTGAAGACCCTGCCGCGGAAGATCTACGAATCCATGTCGACCGACGTCGACCCCACCGTCGGCGTCGTCGCCGTCTTCTTCATGGTCATCGCCGGGATCCTCGGCCTCGCGTGGATGATCTTCCGACGGCGAAGAGGCCGTCGACTCACCCTGGAAGGAGGCCGCGCATGACCTCCGGCCACGAGCACCGTCTCCAGCTGCGGGACATCACGAAGCGCTACGGCGGCGAGGTCGTCCTCGAGGTGCCGGAGCTCGACGTCCGCGACGGCGAGTTCTTCACCCTGCTCGGGCCCTCCGGCTCGGGGAAGACGACGACGCTCAAGCTCATCGCGGGCTTCGAGGAGCCGACCACGGGCGACATCCTGGTGCACGGCCGCAGCTTCGCGGGCGTGCCGGTGGAGAAGCGGGACATCGGCGTGGTGTTCCAGAACTACGCGCTGTTCCCCCACCTGTCGGTCGCGCAGAACATCGCCTTCCCGCTCCAGATGCGCCGCCTGCCGAAGGCCGACGTGGCCCGGCGCATCGACCAGGTGCTCGACCTGGTCGACCTCGGCGCGCATCGCGACAAGCGCGCCTCGATGCTCTCCGGCGGCCAGCAGCAGCGCGTCGCCATCGCCCGCGCCATCGTCTTCGAGCCCGAGCTGCTCCTGATGGACGAGCCGCTCGGCGCCCTCGACCGGAAGCTGCGGCACCGGCTCCAGATCGAGCTGCGCGCGCTGCAGCAGCAGCTCGGCATCACGGTCGTCTACGTGACGCACGACCAGGACGAGGCGATGTCGATGTCCGACCGGGTCGCGATCATGCGGGCCGGTCGTATCGAGCAGGTCGGCGCGTCCGGCACGCTGTACGACGCGCCGGAGACGCTGTTCGTGTCGAACTTCCTCGGCGACAACAACGTCATCGAGGGCGTCGTCGAGTCCGCGGACTCGGTGCGGGTGGCCGGCGACCGGATCGTGCGCACCCGCCCGCACTCGCTGCCGGCCGGCGAGCGCGCGAGCGTGACGATCCGCCCCGAGCGGGTGCGGATCTCGGCGGACCCGGCCGGCGCGGTCGACGGGGACCGCTTCGACGGCACCGTCCTCGCGGTGGTGCCGTACGGCGCGATCACGAGCTACGAGCTCGACCTGGGCGGCGGTCGACGGGTGCAGAGCAACGTGCACCACACCGGCGACCACCTGACGGCGGCGGTCGGCGACCGGGTGGTCGTCTCCTGGTCGCCGACCGACGTGCTCGCCTTCCCGGCCGAGCCGGTCGCCGACGTCGAGGAGTGAGCGGGGCGCTCAGCGCGCCGCGCGGCGGTCGAGCTCCGTGAGCAGGAACCCCAGGACGAGCTCCCAGAGCTCGTCCTGCCGCCGCGTCGACCGGCCGGGACCGTGGCCGCCCTCGGCGTCGACGGAGAGCAGCACCGGGCGGCCACCGGGCTCGGCCGCGGCGAGCAGCGCGTCGACGAACGCGTAGGAGTGCAGCGGCTCGACGCGGGTGTCGTGCGCGCCGGTGGTCACGATCACGGCCGGCCGCCGCGGGTCGGGCGCGACGGCCTGCAGCGGCGACTCCCGGCGCAGCCACCGCGCGTCGGCCGGCGAGTCGGGGTCGCCGTAGTCGCTCATCCAGAGCCGCGCGATCGAGTGCCGGTGGTAGTGCAGCAGGTCCGTGATCGGGACCGCGGCGTAGGCGGCGGCGCACAGCTCGGGATGCCGGACGATCGTCTGCGCCACGAGCAGCCCGCCGTTCGAGCTGCCCCAGATCGCGAGCCGGTCGCGCTCGGCGAGCCCGCGCTCGACGAGCGCCGCGGCGACGTCGGCGAAGTCCTGCACCACCCGGGCCCGACCGGGGCCGATCGCGCTGCGGTGCCACTCGTCGCCGCGCTCCCGACCGCCCCGGATGCCGGCGATGACGTAGCGGCCGCCGAGCGCGGCCCAGGCCGCCGCGACCGGCTGGTAGGCCGTCGACGGGGAGAGTCCGAAGCCGCCGTAGCCGAAGAGGAGCGTCGGCGGCGGCGTCGAGGCGTCGAGGTCCGTCGCCTCGACGACGAGGACCGGGATCCGCGCGCCGTCGCTCGCGCGCACCTCGTCCCGACGCACGGTCAGGCCAGGAGGCCCGGCCGAGTACCGGTCGAGCACGACCGGCGCGCCGAGCCCCGGCCGCCAGGCGGCGAGCAGCGGCGGCTCGGTCGGCGAGGACAGCGCGAACAGCGCCTCGCCCCGCGCGGTCCGCGCGACGACCCGGTCCCGGAGCGTCGACTGGCCCGGGGTCATCACCGCGTACGGCAGGTCGGCGCCGGGCGGCAGCCCGACCGGGGCGACGACCCCGTCGGCGTCGAGGAACGCGAGTCGGCTGCCGAGGCCTCCCTCGCCGATCAGGAGCACGCCGTCCCCGAGGGGCAGCGCGCGCTCGATCACGAGGTCCTCCGCGACCGCGGGGCGCTCGAGGTCCCAGTCCTCGACGCCGCCGTCCGCGACGCCCGACCGGTCGAGCTCGATCCGGACCAGCTCCCCGCGCGGGTCCCGCGCGCTCGAGGCCCCGAGCAGCCGATCCGGGCCGTCGAAGCCGAGGCGGGTGCGTCCCGCCCGCCCCTCGACGAGGACGCGCGCCGGCCCGCCGTCGACGGGGAGCAGGAGCACGTCGGTGCGGTCCCAGCCGATCGAGACGTGGACGAGGGCCAGCGCGCCGTCCGGCGAGAGCGCGACGTCCGGCCAGTCGGTGGAGTCCGGGGCGGTCGACCAGAGCTCGGCGTCCGCCGACTGCGGCTCGCCGATCCGGTGCCGGAGGATCGATCGTCCGTAGTCGCGGCCTCCCGGGTAGCCGCAGTACAGGAAGCCGGAGCCGTCGGGCAGCCAGGCGATGCTCGCATGCCGGAGGCCGTCGAGCCGGTCGTCGAGCCGGTCGCCGGAGGCGGTGTCGAAGATCCAGGCGATCGACCGCTCCTCGCCGGAGCGGCTGAGTCCGACGAGCACCAGTGTCCCGTCCGGGCTCGGGCTGAACCAGTCGATCGCGGCGGTGCCGTCGTCGAGGACCGCCGCGGGGTCGACGAGCGCGCGCGGCCCGTCCTCGACCGCGGGCCCGACGTCTTCGGCGAGCCGTCGCACCACGAGCGCGCTGCGGCCGTCGCCCGGCGCGGTGTCCACGCTGAAGACGAGCCGCCCGCCGATCGCCGGGGCGCCGACCGCGCCCCGGCCGGACGCCTCGCGCAGCGCCGCGCCGGCGACTGCGGCATGCGCCGCGAAGCCGGGATCCGAGCGGTAGTCGGCGAGCTCGCGCTCCCGCTCCGCGAGCCAGGCGGACAGCCGCGGATCGTCGTCGGCGACGCCGGAGGCCATGCGCGACGGCAACCAGGCGGATCGGGGCATGCGACCGCGTCCTTCCTGCCGCGCGCTCCGATCCTAGGGCGCCGGCGGTGCGGCGGTCGTCCAGTGCCGACGTATAAATTCTGCTTATCGTCGCGATCAGCAACCTGCCCTTGTCCTCGATCGGGCCGCGAGGGAGTCTTGAGATCGCGCAACTCCCGCGAAGACGGCACTCGTGCCGGGCGGGAGTCGATTCATGGGAAGGGCTGCTACGAGGTGTTCGACGTGTCGACGCATGAGCGTGATGTGGAGCGACTGATCCTGAGCGCGGGCTACGTCCTCGACTCCCACGAGTACGAGCGGATGGGCGAGGTGTTCGCGGAGGAGATCGACTTCGCGAACCCGGGGCGGCTCGAGGCGCAGGGGCTCGCGGCGCTGATCGCCGCGTTCCAGGCGATCCCCGACCCGGCGCGCAGCCATCACACCACGAACGTGGTCGTCCGGATGATCGACGAGGACGAGGCCGAGGTGCGCAGCAAGGCGCTCACCATCCGGGCCGACGGCGCGGTCGCCCCGGCCGAGTACACGGACCTGGTCCGCCGCACGGACGCCGGCTGGCGGGTGGCCCGTCGCCGCATCCGCCCCCTCTGAGCGGGTGACGCCATGACCGAGCAGTTCGACGCCATCGTCGTCGGCGGAGGCCACTCGGGCCTCGTCGGCGCGTTCTACCTCGCCCGCGCCGGGTGGCGGGTGCTGCTGCTCGAGGCCAGGGAGCAGGTCGGCGGCTGCTGCGTGACCGAGGAGGTCGTCCCCGGCTACCGGTGCAGCTCGGTCGCGAACTCGAGCCACAGCCTCGACCCCCGGATCATCTCCGACATGCGGCTGACCGAGCACGGTCTGAGGTACACCTCGCCCGAGCTCGGCTCGCTGACGCTGTTCAACGACGGCCGGGCCTTCGTCCCCTGGCCGGACCGGGCGCGCCGCCGGGCCGAGGTCGAGCGCTTCGCCGACGGCCCCGAGGACGTCGAGGGCTTCTTCGCGGTGATCGAGCGCACCCGCCGGGTATCGGAGCGGATGGACATCTCGTTCTACGACGACCCGCCGTCGCTCGCCGAGGTCGCCGCGCGGTTCCGGACCCCGGAGGAGATCGCCGACCTCAACGCGTTCCTGTTCGGCAGCGTCGCCGACCTGCTCTCGGAGCACCTGCGCTCGCCGGAGCTCAAGGCGTTCTTCGCGGCGACCGCGGTCGCGACCAACCTGGTCGGCCCGCACACGCCCGGCGGCGCGTACCTGCTGCTGCAGCGCCCGCTCTGGGAGGAGTCGATGGCCGCGGTCGGCACCGACGACCGCAACGACCTGATGATGCGCAACGCCGCGCCGCTCGGCGGGATCGGCTCGGTGACGACGGCGATGGCCGCCTCGATCCGCTCGCTCGGCGCCCGCATCGAGACCGGCGCCCGGGTGGAGCGGATCCTGGTCGACGACGCCGGCTCGGTCGCCGGGGTGCGGCTGACCGACGGCCGAGAGTTCCGCGCCGGCACCGTGCTCTCCAACGTCGACCCGAAGCTCACCTTCACCCGGCTGCTCGAGCCGGGCGCGCTGCCGGCCGAGTTCCTCGCCCGCGCCCGCGCCATCAAGATGGACGGCACCTCGGCGAAGGTGCACATCGCCATGAAGGGCACGCCGCGCTTCGCGGCCGCGACCTCGGACGAGGAGAACGCGCTCTTCCTCCCGACCAACTTCCGCATCGCCTCCTCGATCGAGACGCTGCACGAGGCCTACAACGAGGCGCTCATGGGCCGCTGGTCCCGGAGGGTCACGGTCACCGGGATCATGGACTCGGCGATCGACCCGGACATGGCGCCCCCGGGCCACCACATCATGAGCCTCAGCGTGCGCGGCGTGCCCTACCACCTCGCCGAGGGCGACTGGGACTCGCAGCGCGACGCGCTCGGCCAGGCCGTGCTGGAGACGGTGAGCTTCCACATCCCGAACCTCCCCGACATCCTCGACCAGGTGCACGTCTACACGCCGCTCGACCTGGAGCGCGAGTTCGGGCTGCTGGAGGGCAGCGGCTCGCACGGCGACATCATGCCCGGCCGGATCTTCGACGCCCGCCCGCTGCCCGGCGCCGCCGACTACCGCACCCCGGTCGGCGGGCTGTACCTGTGCGGCGTCGGCACCTGGCCGGCGAACTTCATGAGCGGGGTGACCGGCTACAACGCGAGCCAGCGGATGCTCGCGGACCGCCCGGCCTGAGCCGGCATCGAGAGGAGCACGCATGCTGCACATCGGACGCGGACGGCGAGACGGCGCGCCCTCGGGGCTGCGCAGCGCCACGACGACCGGCCAGGTGTGGTCGGACATCCTGCTCGACTCCGGCGGCGCGCGGGCGAACCAGATGTTCTTCCCCGCCGGCGGCCGCACCCACTGGCACACCCACCCCGGCGGCCAGATGCTCTACACGATCGCGGGCGAGGGCTGGATCCAGGAGCGCGGCGGCGAGCGGGTGACGCTCCACCCCGGCGACGTGGTGTGGACCGATCCCGGCGTCGAGCACTGGCACGGCGCGACCGACACGAACCTGCTCGTGCAGCTCGTGCTGCACTTCGGCGACGTCGAGTGGACCGGGCCGGTCGCCGACGAGGACTACGCGCCGTGACCCGAGAGCCGCTGCTCGGCGTCCCCGGCCTGCGGCCGGAGCTGCTGCTGGACGGCGCCTGGCGCGCGGCCGCCGCGACCTTCGCGGTCGGGAACCCGGCGACCGGCGAGCGCATCGCCGACGTCGCCGACGCCGGGCTCGCCGAGGTCGACCTCGCGGTCGCCGCCGCGGCCGCCGCGCTGCCCGGCTGGGCCGCGACGCCGGGCTGGCAGCGCTACCGCGTCCTCGCCGACGGCGCCCGGCTGCTCGCCGAGCGCGTCGAGGCGATCGCCAGGGTCATGTCGCTGGAGACGGGCAAGCCGATCGCCGAGTCCGTCGGCGAGATGCGGAACACGGTGCGCTTCCTCGAGTGGTACAGCCACGAGGCCGCGCGGCTGCCCGGCGAGTACTGGCCGGGCGTCGCGCCCGGCCGCGACGCCTACGTCGTCAAGGAGCCGGTCGGCGTCGTCGCGGCGATCACGCCGTGGAACTTCCCGGGCTTCATGGTCGCCTGCAAGGTCGGCGCGGCGCTCGCCGCCGGCTGCGCGGTCGTCCTGAAGCCCGCCGAGCAGACCCCGCTCACGGCGCTCGCCATCGCCGCCGCGCTGCACGACGCCGGGCTCCCGGCCGGCGTGCTCGGCGTCCTCACGACGAGCGACCCGGCGACGGTCGGCACCGCGCTCGTCACGCATCCGGATGTCGCCTGCGTGACGTTCACCGGCTCCACCGCCGTCGGCGAGCGCCTGCTCGCGCTCGCGGCGCCGGCGATCAAGCGCGTGCTGCTCGAGCTCGGCGGGAACGCCCCGGTCGTCGTGCTCGACGACGCCGTGCTCGACGACGCCGTCGCGCAGGTGGTCCGGGCGCGCTACCTCAACGCCGGCCAGGCGTGCGTCGCCGCGAACCGGGTGTACGTGCAGCGCGGCATCGCCGAGGCGTTCACCGAGCGCTTCGTCGCGGCGGTCCGGGCGCTGCGGCCGGGGGACCCGTTCGAGGCGGGGACCGATCTCGGCCCGCTCATCGAGCTCGCGGCGGTCGAGCGCCTGGAGCGGCAGGTGGCGACCGCGACCGAGCAGGGCGCGCGGCTCGCGACCGGCGGCGCGCGGCTCGGGGAGAACGCCGTGAGCGCCTGGCTGGAGCCGGCCGTGCTCGTCGCGGAGGGCCGGGCCCAGCCCGCCGTGCTCGCGGAGGAGTTCTTCGGCCCGGTCGCCTCGGTCGTGGTGTTCGACACCGAGGACGAGGGCGTCGCGCTCGCGAACGACACCCGCTACGGCCTCGCCGCGTACGTCTTCGCGGGGACGGCGGACCGCGGCCTCGCCGTCGCGCGGCGGATCCGCAGCGGATCCGTCGGCGTCAACGGCGCGCTCGTCAGCGAGCCGGCGCTGCCCTTCGGCGGGATGGGCGAGAGCGGCCTCGGCCGGGAGCGCGGCCGCGCCGGCATCGAGGAGTTCCTAGAGACGAAGACGATCCAGGTCGCCGCCCGCGGCTGACCGACCGAACCAGAGAAAGGGCGGGCCCTCCGACATGGCCTCCGAACTGTGCATCGTCGATGCGCGCATCCTCACCATGAACTCCGCCGACGAGGTCGCCGAGGCGATGCGCGTCGTCGACGGCGGGATCGTCCAGGTCGGCACCACGGCAGAGGTGCTCGCGGCGAAGGGCGCCGGCGCCGAGGTCGTCGAGCTGGCCGGCGCGACCGTCATCCCGGGCCTCATCGACGCCCACTCGCACATCGAGATGCTCGCCTACGCCTGGGAGATCGCGGTCGACGTCCGCTCGCCCGGCATCGCCTCGATCGAGCAGCTGGTCTCGGTCATGGCGCAGGCGGCGCAGGACGTCCCGGCCGGCCGCTGGATCATGGGCCACGGGCAGCACTTCCAGGACGTGATGCTCGCCGAGGGGCGGTACCCGGACCGCCACGACCTCGACCGGGTGAGCGCCGAGCACCCCGTGTTCTACCGGTCGAGCTACCACCTGAACGTCTTCAACTCGCGCGCGCTCGAGGTGCTCGGCGTCGACCGGGACACGCCGGACGCCCGCGGCGGCCGGATCGAGCGTGACGAGCAGGGCGAGCCGACCGGCCGCACCTACGACATGTTCGACCCGCTCGGCGGCCCGCAGGCGCCGGTGCCGGAGCTCGCCGACGCGATCGCACGGGTGCAGCAGCGCTACCTCGCGGTCGGCGTCACCGCGCTCGGCGAGATCTCGCTGCGCAGCCACGGCTTCGAGGCGATGCTCGCGCTCGCCGCGCGCGACGACTTCCGGCTGCGCGCGACCCTGTACGCGACCTCGCCGAGCGTGGTGGACGCGGAGGCCGTCCGCTCCGGGGGGCTGCGCGCCCGCTTCGCCGGGCTCGACGAGTCCCGGCTGCGGCTCGGCGGCGTCAAGCTGTTCCTCGACGGCGGCCTCACCTCGAACGCGGCCGCGCTCAGCTTCGACTACCCCTCGCTGCCGGGCTACCGGGGCGAGCTCGCCTACACCGACGAGGAGATCGCCGAGCTCGTCCGGCTCGTCGACGAGGCCGACCTGCAGCTCTCCGCGCACGCGATCGGCGACCGCGCGCTCGACCAGGTGCTCGCCGCGCTCGACCGGCTGCCCGCCGAGAGCCGTCGCCGCCGGCACCGCATCGAGCACGCCGGCAACATCTGGATGACCCCGGAGCGGATCGCGAAGCTCGTCGAGCTCGGCGCCGTCCCGGTGCCGCAGCCGGCGTTCATCCTCACCACCGCGCTCGGCTACCGGCGCAACCTCGGCGAGGTCGTCGGGACGCTGATGCCGTTCCGCACGCTGCTCGACGCGGGCCTGTCGCTGCCGGGCAACTCCGACGCGATCGGCATCACCGCGGACCAGCACGACCCGTTCCCCGCGATCCAGGCGTCGGTGACCCGGATGACGCACGCCGGGGAGCCGGTCGACCCCGCGGAGGCGATCACGGTGGTCGAGTCGCTCGGGATGTACACCAGGGACGCGGCGTTCGCGATCGGCCGGGAGACGGAGATCGGCTCGCTGGAGCCCGGCAAGCGCGCCGACTTCGCGGTGCTCGACGAGGATCTGCTCGCGATCGACCCGGCCGCGATCGGCGCGGTCCGCCCGCGCTCGACCTGGATCGACGGGACGCGGGTGTTCAGCCGGGACTGAGCCCGAGCCGCTGCTCGCCGACGACCGCGCCGATCGCGGCGAGCGCCGCCGCGACGGCCGGGACGCGCTCCGCGTCCGGCCCGGTCACCGCGTGCACGGTGCGCGGCGAGGCGGGCGAGGTCGGTCGCAGCTCGACGCCGGCGGGGATCCCGATGCCGGCGACCGCGAGCGCGGGCAGCAGCCCGACGCCGAGGCCCGCGCGCACCATGCCGAGGACGGCGATGACGTTGTCCGTCTCGCGCCGGATCCGCGGCACGTAGCCGGCGGCGCGGCACACCTCGAGCAGGTGCCCGCGGCAGCGCGGGCAGCCGGCGATCCAGTCCTCGTCCGCGAGCTCGGCGAGCGGGGCGCCGTCGCCCGCCGCGGCCGGATGCCCCTCCGGCAGCGCCGCGTAGACCGGCTCCGTGAAGAGCACCCGGTCGCGGAAGCCGCGCACCGAGGCCCGGTGCGGGTCGCCGGGATCCTCGTCGTAGGAGAACGTGACGGCGAGGTCGACGAGGCCGTCCGCGAGCATGCGCAGCGCCTCGGGCGGCTCCTCCTCGATGAAGGAGACGTCGATGCGGGGATGCCGCTCCCGCATGTGCGCGAGGATCGCCGGCACCAGCGCCGATGAGGCCGACGGGAACGCCGCGACGCGGACGTGGCCGGTGACGCCGCCCGCGAGGTCGGCGAGGGAGGCGAAGGCGTCGGCGAGCTCCGCGTGCACGACGCGCGCCCGCGAGGCGAGCAGCGCGCCGGCCTCGGTGAGCCGGATGCCCCGACCGGCGCGGGCGACGAGCGCGACGCCGAGGGCCGACTCGACGCGTCGCAGCTGCTGGCTCACGTTCGGCTGCGAGACTCCGAGCCGTCGGGCGGCGGCCGAGATGGAGCCGGCCTCCTGGATCGCGTGGGCGAGCACGAGCGCGCGCAGCTCGAACTCCCAGTCGAGATCGGGCAGCGGCGGCGGGGCCGGCATCTCCATAAACCAAGATTATCAATCGGATAAGACATGTGTTCTTGTGTGATGGAATCCGGCCGCCGATCCTGGATGCATGGACGGCTTCGACGACGCGATCGAGTTCGACGGCGGCGCCTGGTCCGAGCCGTGGGGCCGGACACGGCCCGGCTACCTCGACGCCGCGACGATGGGCATCCCGATGCGCGCCACGCGCGACGCGATGCGGCTGGCCGTCGAGCAATGGGCGGCCGGCGAGGCGAGCGCCGCGGAGTACGGCGAGGCCGTCGAGCGCGCCCGCGCCGCCTACGCGCGGCTCGTCGGCGCGCCGCGCAGCGAGGTCGCGATCGGCGCGACGACGTCCGAGCTCGTCGGCCTCGTCGCCGCGAGCCTCCCGGACGGGAGCGAGGTGCTCTGCGTCGACGGCGACTTCAGCTCGATCGTGTACCCGTTCCTGCAGCACGCGCACCGCGGCGTCGCCGTCCGGCACGTCCCGCTCGAGTCGCTGGCCGGCGCGATCGGCCCCGGCACCGCGCTGGTGTCGTTCTCCCTCGTCCAGTCGGCGGACGGCCGCGTCGCCGACGCGGCGGCGATCGCCGAGGCCGCGCGGGCGGCCGGCACGACGACGCTCTGCGACACCACGCAGGCCGCGGGCATCCGTCCGGTCGACGCCGCCGAGTGGGACCTGACCGTCTGCCACGCCTACAAGTGGCTCTGCGCGCCGCGCGGCGCGGCGTTCCTCACCGCGTCGCCGGATGCCGCCGAGCGGATCGTGCCGCTGCACGCCGGCTGGTACGCGGGCGAGGACGTCTGGTCCTCCGCGTACGGCCCGGACATGCGACTCGCCGCCTCCGCGCGGCGGTTCGACACGTCCCCGGCCTGGCTCTCCTGGGTCGGCGCGGCGACCGCGCTCGAGCGGTTCGAGGCGATCGACCTCGGAGCCGCGTGGGCGCGCGCCGCCGGCCTCGCCGACGAGCTGCTGGAGCGGCTCGGCCTCGCCCCGCGCGGACAGGCGATCGTCGCGCTGGACGACCCGGACGGCGCCCTCGCGGCCGCGCTCGGGGCGGCCGGGGTGCGGTTCGCGCAGCGGGCCGGCCGCGTCCGGCTCGGCTTCCACCTCTGGAACGCCGAGCGGGACGTCGAGCTGGTCCGGGCGGCTGCGGCCGACGCCCGGGTGCTCGCCTGACGGCGGTCCGCCGTCGGGCTTAGGCTGTACGCCGTGACCGACCAGCTCGCGAACTACTCGCTCATCGCGGTCTACTCGGCGATCGCCGTCTACGCCCTCGCGTTCATCCTCTTCACGCTCGACCTCTCGCGCCGCTCCGTCGAGGCGACCCGCGCCGCCGACCGGCGGGAGCAGGCGGCCGTGGCCGAGGCGTCCGGGGGCGGCACCGCGGTCCTGGTGCGACCGGCCGAGCCGGAGCCGAGGCCGGCCCCGCGCTATCTCCGCGTCGCGATCGCCCTCACCTGGCTCGCCTGGATCATCCACCTCGCCGCGGCGATCGCCCGCGGCGTCGCCGCCGGCCGGGTGCCCTGGGCGAACATGTTCGAGTTCTCGCTCAGCGCGACCGCCGTCATCATCGGGGTGTTCCTGCTCGCGCAGTTCTGGCAGGACCTGCGCTACCTCGGCGCCTTCATCACCGGGCTCGTCACGGTGTGGCTCGGCGTCGGAGTCGTCGGCTTCTACGTCGTGGTCGCGCCGCTGCAGCCGGCGCTGCAGTCGGTGTGGCTGGTCATCCACATCATCGTCGCGGTGCTCGGCACGGCGTTCTACGCGCTCGGCGCGGGGCTCTCGGTGCTCCAGCTGCTGCGCACCCGGCGCGCGAACGGCGGCCTGCCCCGGGCGCGCTTCCTCGACACCATCCCCGGCCCGGGGCAGCTGGAGGACCTCGCCTACCGGCTCATCGTGGTCGGCTTCGTGTTCTGGACGTTCACGCTCATCGCCGGCGCGATCTGGGCGAACGCGGCGTGGGGCCGCTACTGGGGCTGGGACACCAAGGAGGTCTGGACGTTCGTCGTCTGGGTGCTCTTCGCCGGCTACATCCACGCCAGGGCGACCCGCGGCTGGCGCGGCACGCGGTCGGCCTGGCTCGCGATCATCGGCTTCTCGGCGGTGCTCTTCAACTTCACGATCGTCAACGTCTTCTTCAAGGGGCTGCACGCCTACAGCGGGCTCTGAGGGAGGCGTCCGGCCTCTCGCTCCTCGACGAGGGGGAGGCAGCGGCGGAGGCGGCCGAGCCAGAACGCGCGGCGGTCCGGCGGCGCGGCGCGGCGCTCGAGCAGGGCGGGGTCGACGGCGACCGGGCGCAGCGGGATCCGGCCGTCGACCGGCAGCAGGGGGTCGGCGGCGACGTCGGCCGCGAGCAGCGCGGCCGTGCCGAGGCCGTGGTCCAGGTCGCCGCCGAGGTCCGCGTCGATCCGCGCCGCGAAGCGCGCCGCCGCGGACAGCCCCACGCTGGTCTCCAGCGCCGAGCTGGTGACGAAGGCGACGTCCGCCTCGGCCCGGGCGGCGCGGGCGATCCCGAGCGCGCGCCGGGCGCCGCCGAGCGGCTGGAGCTTCAGCACGACGACGTCCGCGGCGCCCGCCCGCGCGACGGCGAGCGGGTCCTCGGCGCGGCGCACCGACTCGTCGGCGGCGATGCGCACCGAGCCGCCGAGGCGCCGGCGCAGCTCCGCGAGCTCCGCGATGCCCGCGACCGGCTGCTCGGCGTACTCGAGGCGGCATCGCGAGAGCGCCTCGAGCGCGGTCACGGCCTCGTCGAGGCCCCACGCGGCGTTCGCGTCGATCCGCACCCGCCCGTCGGGCCCGAGCGCGTCGCGGACCGCCTCGACCCGGGCGAGGTCGTCGGCGAGCGTCTCGCCGCGCTGGGCGACCTTGACCTTCGCGGTGCGGCAGCCGGGGAACCGGGCGAGCACGCCGGGCACCGCCTCGGGCCGCACGGCCGGGACGGTGGCGTTCACGCGGACGCCCGGCGCGCCGGATGCCCCGCCGCTCGCGTCCGGGGCGCCGCGCAGCTCCTCCAGCGTCGCGGCGAGCCACACCGCGGCCTCGGCGTCGTCGTACTCCGCGAAGGGCGACCACTCCGCCCAGCCGGCCGGCCCCTCGATCAGCATCGCCTCGCGCACGTCGATCCCGCGGAACCGCTCCCGCATCGGCAGCGCGACGACGCGGGCGCGCGCGACGAGATCGTCGGGGTCCACGAGGTCTAGGGTAGGGCCGCCGTTAGGGTGTTCCCGTGGACCCCGAGGAGCCCGGCGCGCAGCCCGCGGCCGCGCCGCGCACCGACACCGCGGTCTCGCCGGTCATCCGCGGCGAGTCGGTCGGCATCCCGACCCCCGTCTGGGGCGCGCTGGTGGCCGAGGACCTGCGCCGGATCGGCGCCGACGGGGAGTTCGACCCCGCCGATCCGGGCGCCGAGGGCGGCCTGCTGCCGCGGCCCCGGCGGCTGCTCGGCTGGCTCTCGATGCTCGCCTTCGCCGCCACGGCGGTGCTGCACGCCTTCGCGGTCGACGCGGTCGCCCGGCACGACGGCGAGCTCGGATCGGTGCTCGCCTGGGCCGCGATCGCCGCCTCCGTCGCCGCGGTCGCGGTCGGGATCGTCGCCGCGGTCCTCGGGCGGGGGCGGTGGCTCGGCGTCGTCGGGGCGATCGGCGGGCTGCTCGCCAACCCGTGGATCGTCATGCAGGTGCTGCGCGCGTTCTCGGGCTAGCCGGGACGCCCGGGCCGGCGGGTACGCTCGTCCCGTGATCTCGGAGCTGTTCGATGCGGCGATCTGGCGCGAGGCGCCCGGCTTCGACGACCTCCGCGACGTCACCTACCACCGCTCCGCGGACCCCGGCATCGCGCGCGTCGCGTTCGACCGGCCCGAGGTGCGCAACGCCTTCCGGCCCGAGACGGTCGACGAGCTGCTGCGCGTGCTGACCGACGCCGCGCAGGACCCGCGGGTCGGGGTCGTGCTGCTGACCGGGAACGGGCCGAGCCCGCGGGACGGCGGCTGGGCGTTCTGCTCGGGCGGCGACCAGCGGGTGCGCGGGCGGGACGGCTATCAGGCGGAGGACCTGGACACCTCGGGGGAGCTGACCGCCCGGCCCCCGGTCGGCGGCCGGCTGCACATCCTCGAGGTGCAGCGGCTCATCCGGTTCATGCCGAAGGTCGTCGTCGCGGTCGTGCCCGGCTGGGCGGCCGGCGGCGGCCACTCGCTGCACGTCGTCTGCGACCTCACGATCGCCAGCCGCGAGCACGCCCGGTTCAAGCAGACCGACGCGACGGTCGGGTCCTTCGACGCGGGCTACGGCTCCGCGTACTTCGCCCGGCAGGTCGGGCAGAAGCTCGCGCGGGAGGTGTTCTTCCTCGCCGAGGAGTACGACGCCGAGCGCGCGCGCGAGATGGGCGCCGTGAACCGGGTCGTCCCGCACGCGGAGCTGGAGCGCGAGGCGGTCGCGCTCGCCCGGCGGATCCTCGCGCAGTCGCCGACCGCGATCCGGATGCTCAAGTTCGCGATGAACGCCGTCGACGACGGCATGGTCGGCCAGCAGGTCTTCGCGGGGGAGACGACCCGCCTCGCCTACGCGACGCAGGAGGCGGCCGAGGGGCGGGACGCCTTCCTGGAGAAGCGCGACCCCGACTGGGCGCCGTACCCGTGGCACTTCTGACGGCGCCGCCCGGGGGCGCAGCGCGATGAGCGGGCTGCCGGACCTGCTGCGCGACGGCGCGATCGTCGAGACCAGCGGCTCGACCGGCCGGCCGAAGCGCGTCGTGCTCTCCGGCGCGGCCTTCCGCGCGAGCGCCGAGGCCGCCGCCGCCGAGCTCGGCGAGCCGGGCGACTGGGTCCTCGCGCTGCCGACGTCGTACGTCGCCGGGCTCAACGTCGTCGCCCGCGCGGCGCACTGGGGGCGCGAGCCGGTCGTCGCCGTCGGCGGCCCCGCCTTCTCGGCGCTCGGCTTCGCCGCGGTCGCCGGGGGGCTGGAGGGGCCCTGGTACACCAGCCTGGTGCCGGTCCAGCTGCAGCGGCTGCTCGACTCCGTGCCCGGCCTGGACGCGCTGCGGCGCTGCTCGCGGATCCTGCTCGGCGGGCAGGCGGCCGACCCCGGGCTGCTGCTCCGGGCGCGGCAGGAGGGGCTGCCGGTCACGGTCACCTACGGCGCGACCGAGACCTGCGGCGGCGTGCTGTGGGACGGGAGGCCGATCGGCGACGCGGCGTTCGCGATCCTCGACGGCGTCGTGCACCTGCGCGGCTCGTCCCTCGCCGACGGCTACCGGGACGACCCGGAGCGCACCGCCGAGGCGTTCCCGGTCCTCGACGGCGTGCGCTGGCACCGCACCGCCGACGCCGGCGAGGCGCGCGACGGCCGGCTCGTGGTGCTCGGCCGGCTCGACGACGTGATCGTCTCCGGCGGCGTCAAGGTCGTGCTCGCCGAGGTCGAGGCCGCGGCGCGCGACGCCGGCCTCGACGACGCCGTCGCCGTCGCCGTCGACCGGGAGGGCTGGGGGCAGGCGCCCGCGATCGTCACCGTGCGGCGGCTGGACGAGGAGGCGGTGCGCGCGGCGATCGGCGCCCGGCTCGGACCCGCGGCGCGCCCCGCGGCGGTGCTCGTCGTCGACGCCGTCCCGCGGCTGGCCTCCGGCAAGCCCGACCGGGCCGCCATCATGGCGCTGCTGGCCGACTCGGCGCCGCGGTGAGCCCGCGGCCGACCGCTGGCTAGGATTCCCTGGTGGCGAAGACGAAGGCGGCGACCAGGCGGGCACCCGGCCGCCCCGGCGGGAAGCGGACCGGGCCGGCGCCCGCGCGGAAGGCCGGGCTCGGCGACTGGATCCGCGCCGCCCGGCTCGCGACGCTGCCGCTCTCGGCCGCGTCGGTCGTGCTCGGCACCGCCGTCGCGTTCGTGTTCCGCGGCGACGAGGACGGTCCGGGCTGGCACTGGTGGCGGGCCGCCGCGTGCCTCGCGGTCGCGGTGTGCCTGCAGATCGGCGTCAACTTCGCGAACGACTACTCCGACGGCGTCCGCGGCACCGACGCCGTCCGGTCCGGACCGCGCCGGCTGACCGCCTCCGGCGCCGCCCGGCCGCGGACCGTGCTCGTCGTCGCGCTCGTGTTCTTCGCGCTCGCCGCCGTCGCGGGCCTGATCATCACCTGGCGGACGGGCCACTGGTGGCTGATCGCGGTCGGCGCCGTCTGCATCCTCGCCGCGTGGTTCTACACCGGCGGCCGGCGGCCGTACGGCTACTACGCGCTCGGCGAGGTCGCCGTCTTCGTGTTCTTCGGCCTGGTCGCGACGCTCGGCACGCAGTTCGTGCTGATCGGGCGCGTCACCGAGGACGGCTGGCTCGCCGCGGTCGCCAGCGGCGCCTTCGCGACGGCGACCATCCTGATCGCGAACACCCGCGATCGCGCGAACGACCGCGCGGCCGGCAAGCGCACGCTGTCGGTGCTGATCGGCGACCTGCCCTCGCGGATCCTCTACGTCGTGCTGCTCGCGGTGCCGTACGTCGTCGCGGCGGTGTACGGGACGTTCTACGCCGACCAGGCCTGGTACGCCTACTTCACGCTGCTCATCACGGTGCCGGCCGCGATCATCGCGATCGCGGCGCGGACGCCGCGGGAGCTGGTCACGGTGCTCCGGCTCACCGCGCTCGGCTCGCTCGCCTTCGCGCTGCTGCTCGGCTGGGCGATCGCGTTCTGATCCCCGCTCGGACCGGCCGCGCTCAGCCCGCCTCGCCGTCCTCCGCCTCGGCGTCCGGGTCCTCCGGGTGCACGGCGCGGCGGCGCCTCGCGCGCACGGCGAGGTCGTCCGTGACCCGCTGGCGCAGCCCGCCGAGGAAGATGTACGAGAGGCTGAGCGCGATCAGCGCCGCGCAGATCGCGGCGAGCCACCAGAACTCCGGCGGCAGCAGCCAGTAGAGCAGCGCGAACACGGCGGCGAAGATCCCCACCCGTACGAGTGAGTAGACGATCCAGGAGCGCACCCGGCCAGGCTAATACGCCGGGCTCCGGGCTCCCCGCGCCGGCGCCCCCGATTCCGGAGAAGGCCCCAGCCGCGCAGCCTAGACTCGTCAGCATGTGGCGCCTGGTCCTCGCGCTCGTGCTGACAGCGGTCATGGTGTTCTCGATCGTCGACATCGCGACGATCGATCGGTCGCGGGTGCGCCATCTGCCCAAGTTCGTCTGGATCGTCCTGGTGATCGTCGGGTCGGTGCTCGGCTCGATCCTGTGGTGGACGATCGGGCGGGCGCGCCGGGACCAGGGCGGCGCCGCCGGCGGCGCCCGCCCCAAGCGGCGGCCGGCCGGTCCGGAGGACGATCCGGAGTTCATCGACAACATCGAGCAGCGCCGCCGCAACCGCGAGCAGGAGCAGCGCATCCGCGACCTGGAGCGGCAGCTTCGCGAGCTCGACGACGAATCGAAGCCCGAGCAGTGACCCCTTCCCCGGGCGGCGGGCCCGGCCCGGCCACCGGCTTCGCCGCGGCGCTGCTCTCCGAGCTCTCCCGGATCGGCGTGCGCGACGTCGTCGTCTCGCCCGGCTCCCGCTCGCAGGCGCTCGCGCTCGCGGCGGCTGCGCTCGACCGCGTCGGACGGCTGCGACTGCGGGTGCGCGTCGACGAGCGCTCCGCCGGTTTCCTCGCCCTCGGCCTGGCGCGGGAGTCCGGCGTGCCGGCCGTCGTGGTCACCACCTCCGGGACCGCCGTCGCGAACCTGCACCCCGCCGTGCTCGAGGCGCACCACTCCGGCGTGCCGATGATCGTCGTCACGGCGGACCGCCCGGAGGAGCTGCACGGCATCGGCGCGAACCAGACCACGACGCACGTCGGCATGTTCGGTGACGCGGTGCGGCGGACCTGGGACGTCGGGGCGCCGACCGGCGAGCCGGGGGAGGCGGAGGCGGCGGCCTCGATCGCGGGCGCGGTCGTCCGGTCCGCGCTCGGCGCCGGAGACCCGGACGCCGCGGGGCCGGTGCATCTGAACGTCGCCTTCACCGAGCCGCTGTCCGGGCCGTGGGAGCCGGAGGGCGCGGCGCCGGCGGACGGCGCGACCCCGGCGGCGGACGAGGCCGAGGACCGCATCGGGGCCGGCGTCCCCGGCTCGACGATCCCCGCCGTCGCCGTCCCGCGCGCCGTCGTCCTCCGTCCCGTCCCGCGCACGGTCGTCGTCGCCGGCGCCGGCGCCGGACCGCGGGCCGAGGAGCTCGCCCGGGAGCTCGGCGCGCCGCTGTTCGCGGAGGTCGTGTCCGGCGCCCGCTTCGGGCCGAACCTGGTCGTCCCGTACCGGGAGACGATCCGCTCCGAGCCGTTCCTCGACGCGCTCGAGCGCATCGTAGTGCTCGGCCGCCCGACGCTGTCCCGCGAGGTGCCGTGGCTCATCGAGCGCGGCGGCGCCGAGACGATCGTGGTGCGCGGACCGGGCGCGGACGACTACGACCCCGGCCGGTCCGTCGCGGCCTTCGCCGACGCCGTCGAGGTGGTCGGCGAGCCGGACGCCGCGGCCGCCCGCGCCTGGGTCGGCCCCTGGGTCGCGGCGTCCCGCCGGCATCTGGAGCGCACCGAGGACGTCGCGCCGGAGGTGTTCGCCGAGCCCGGCCCCAAGTCGCGGCACGAGCTGGGGGCGGTGCGCGAGCCGGTCACCCGGCGTGCGCTCGTGGAGGCGGTCTGGCGCGCGAGCTGGCCCCACGACCGGCTCGTCGTCGCCTCGTCGCGCCTCGTCCGCGAGCTCGACCGCTGGGCGCCCGGCAAGGCGATCCCGGTGCACGCGAACCGCGGCCTCGCCGGCATCGACGGGAACACCTCGACGGCGATCGGCGTCGCCCTCGCGAGCGGCGCGGTGACCCGGCTGCTCACCGGCGACCTGGCGTTCCTGCACGACGTCGGCGGGCTCGCCTTCGGGGAGGGCGAGGAGCGGCCGCGGATCATGGCGGTCGTCGGCGACGACCGCGGCGGCACGATCTTCGACGACCTGGAGGTGGGCGCGATGCTCCGGCGGGCCCCGGGCCCCGGGCTCGCGGACTTCGAGCGCGTCATGCGCACGCCGCAGCGGGTCTCGATCGAGGGGCTCGCGCGCGCCTACGGCTGGGACCACCGCCGCGTCGAGACCCGCGGCGAGCTCGACCCGGCGCTCAGCGCCTGCGCCGGCCCCACGGTCGTCGAGGTCGTGCTCCCGGACTGATCGCCGTGCGGTGCTCCGGCACGCCGAGCGGTACGGTGGCGGGATGAGCGCGCTCGAGCCCGTCGGCCCCGGATTCCGTCTCGCGGACGTCGACCCGGACGCGACGCCGGGCATCGACCGCGCGCACGCCGAGCGCGAGCTGACGGACTCCGCCGACGAGCTCTCCGACCTGCAGGAGCGCCTCTACGCCGACGCGAAGGTCGGCGGCACGCGCTCGGTGCTGCTGGTGCTGCAGGGCATCGACACCGCCGGCAAGGGCGGGATCATCCGGCACGTGGTGGGGCTCGTCGACCCGCAGGGGGTGCGGATCACGGCGTTCAAGGCGCCGACCCCCCAGGAGCGCGCGCACGACTTCCTCTGGCGCATCCGCCGCGCGCTGCCGGAGCCGGGGCTCATCGGCGTGTTCGACCGCTCGCACTACGAGGACGTGCTCATCCACCGGGTCCGCGGCCTGAGCCCGCTCGAGGTCGTCGAGCAGCGCTACGGGATCATCCGCGACTTCGAGGCCGGGCTCGTCGCCGGCGGGACGCTGGTGCGCAAGGTCATGCTGCAGATCTCGCGCGACGAGCAGCGGAAGCGCCTGCAGGACCGGCTCGACCGTCCGGACAAGCACTGGAAGTTCAATCCGGGCGACATCGACGAGCGCCTGCTGTGGGACGACTACCAGGCCGCGTACCAGATCGCGCTCGAGCGCACCTCGACGCCGGACGCCCCCTGGTACGTCGTCCCGGCGGACGCGAAGTGGTACGCCCGCTGGGCGGTGCACCGCATCCTGCTCGATGCGCTGCGCGAGATCGACCTGCAGTGGCCGCCGGCCGACTTCGACGTCGAGCACGAGAAGGCCCGGCTCGCCGCCTCCTGACGCGCGTCCGGCACGACCCGCCGACCCCGCGCCTGCGCGCGGGCCGACGGGCCGTGCGGGGACGGCCCGCTACGCCTTGCGCATGTAGGCGCGGACGGCGAGCGGGGCGAAGATCGCGACGATGACCGCGGCGCCGAGCAGCGTCCACCAGACGTCGACGCCCCAGACGCCGTCGTTCGCGAGCTCGCGGAACGCCGTGATGAGGTGCGACACCGGGTTCCACTCGGCGACCGGGCGCAGCCAGTCCGGGAGCGTCGAGGTCGGCACGAACGCGTTGGAGAAGAACGTCAGCGGCATGATGATGAGCATCGCGATGCCCTGCACCGTGCCGGCCGTGCGCGCCTTGACGCCGAGCAGCGCCCAGATCCAGCTCACCGACCACGAGGTGATGATGACGAGCAGGCAGGCGACGAGGATGCCCCAGCCGCCGCCGGGCCGCCAGCCGATGAGCATGCCGACGAGCATCGTCAGCCCCGTGATGACGGCGTAGCGGATCGTGTCCGTGAGCAGCGCGCCGGCCAGCGGGGCGATGCGCGCCATCGGCAGCGAGCGGAATCGGTCGAACACCCCGGTGTCCATGTCCTCGCGCAGCTGCGTGCCGGTCACCGCCGAGGCCTGCACGACGCCCTGGACGATGATCGCGGGGATGAGCATCGGCAGGTAGGCCTCGACCCCGCCGGCGATCGCGCCGCCGAACAGGTAGGCGAACATGAAGGTGAAGATGAACGGCATGATGAGCACGTCCGCCCACTGCTCGGGCGTGCGCCGCAGCCGGATGAGCGCCCGGTAGGCCATCGTCAGGGTCTGCGAGAGCGTCTCGCGCAGCCCCACGTGCCGCCGCAGCTCGGCCGGGAACACGGCGGGCTCGGTCTCGATGATCGCGCTCATGCGGCGACCTCCTCCTGGTCGTCGTCGGCCGCGGCCGACTCGGTCTGGTCGGCCGCGTCGTGGCCGGTGATGGTGAGGAACACCTCGTCGAGCGTCGGCTTCTCCACGCTCACCTCGGCGAGGCGGATGCCGCGCTCGCGGAACGCGATGAGCAGGTCGGTGATCCGGTCGGGCTCGGCCATCGGCGCGGTGAGCCGACCGGCCTCGGGCGTGACGGTGGCGGTCGTCCCGAGCACCTCCTGGATCGCGCGGACCGTGTCGTCGATGCGCTCCGCGTCGACGACGCGCAGCAGCAGCGAGGCGTTCCCGACGAGTCCCTTGAGCTCGTCGGCGGTGCCCTCGGCGACGACGCGGCCGCGGTCGATGACCGCGATCCGGTCGGCGAGCTGATCCGCCTCGTCGAGGTACTGCGTGGTGAGCAGGACCGTCGAGCCGCCGCCGACGAGCGCCCGGATGACGTCCCACATCTGCCCGCGGGTGCGCGGGTCGAGGCCCGTCGTCGGCTCGTCGAGGAAGATCAGCGGCGGCCGCGCGATCAGGCTGGAGGCGAGATCGAGGCGCCGGCGCATGCCGCCGGAGAACTTGCGGACCGGGCGCTTCGCGGCCTCGGCGAGACCGAAGGCCTCGAGCAGCTCGAGCCCCTTCGCCTTGGCGGCGCGGTGGGAGAGGCCGAGCAGCCGGCCGAACACGATCATGTTCTCGAGGCCGGAGACCTTCTCGTCGACGCTCGCGTACTGGCCGGTCACGCCGATCAGCTGACGGACGGCGTTGGCCTCGCGGACGACGTCGTGGCCGAAGACGCGGGCGCTGCCGCCGTCCGGTCGCAGCAGGGTCGCGAGCATGGAGATCGTCGTCGTCTTGCCGGCGCCGTTCGGGCCGAGCACGCCGTAGACGGCGCCGGTGCGCACGCGCAGGTCGACGCCGTCGACGGCGCGGTTCTCGCCGAAGGCCTTCACGAGGCCGTCGGCCTCGATCGCCCATTCGGATGGGGTGGTCGAAGGCACAGCGGTGCCCTCCTTCCCGGTCGTTGGGTGGTGGTGTTGGGTGCGAGTCGTGGGCTAGGGGTTGGCGGCGGGGGCGTCGCCCAGGCCGACCCGGGCGGCGACGTCGTCGCGCAGCGCCCGGCGGTCGACGCCGGCGAACGCGAGCGCGCGCGGGACGGTGCCGAGCTCGGCGCCGAGGATCCCGTGCAGCAGGTCGAAGGCCGTCAGCCGGTGCGGGCCGCGACGGAACCGCGAGGCCGCCTTCTGCGCCCGGTCGAAGGCCGTCCGCGCGCTCGCCCCCCAGCGCGGTCGCTGGATGCGGGTCGCGGAGAGCGTCTTCGCGTCGCGCGGGGCGACCCCGACCGCCTGCAGCGACCGGACGCGCTCCTGCCGCAGCGCGTCGAGCACCGCGGCGTGGTCGAGGCCGTGCTCCTCGAGGAACCGTCCGACCGAGGTGTGCCGGTCGCCCGCGAGGGCGAGCAGGACGTGCTCCGCCTCGACGATCGCGAGGCCCTGGCGCTGCGCCTCGACGATCGCGGCGAGCGCGACGCCACGGATGCTGCCGCTGAGCCCGGGGTTCGGGATCGACTCAGACATTCCGCCTCCTGAGGTCGATACCGGCCTGCTCGAGGCGCCGCAGGTGCTTCTTGTGCACCGCCTGCCGGGTGACGCCGAGCGCCTCCGCGACCTGGCCCCAGCCCCAGCCGGACCGCAGCGCCTGCTCGACGGCGGCGTCCTCGAGCTGGTCGGCGAGCTCGCGGAGCGCGACGACCGCGGCGAGATCGTCGGCGACGTCTCCGATCGGCTCCTGCGATTCCGGTGGCATGCGAGCAACCATAGTTGCCTATCGGCAAGTTGGCAACTCAGGTTGCTCGAATTCTCAGCGACGGGCGCCGAGGGCCTCCAGGATCGGGCGCAGCTTGAGCTCGGTCTCGGCGAGCTCGAGCTCGGGGATCGAGTCGGCCATGATCCCGGCGCCGGCGAAGGCGTGCGCCGTGCCGTCCGGCCGCAGCTGCGCGCAGCGCAGCGCGATCGCCCACTCGCCGTCGCCCGCCGCGTCGACCCACCCGACCGGTCCCGCGTAGCGGCCGCGGTCGACCGGCTCGAGCTCGTGGATCGCCGCCAGCGCCGCGCGCGCCGGCGTGCCGGCGACCGCGGCGGTGGGGTGCAGGGCCGCGACCAGCTCGAGGACGCCGGAGCCGTCCGAGATCGCCGCGCGGACGTCGGTGGCAAGGTGCGTGAGGTGCGGCAGCTCGAGGACGAAGGGCTCCGGCGAGGCCTCCAGGCCGCTCACGTGCGGTGCGAGCGCCTCGGTCACGCTGCGCACCGCGAGCTCGTGCTCCCGGCGGTCCTTGTCGCTGCCGATGAGGGCGTCCGCCTCGCCGGGGCCGGCGGTGCCCGCGAGCACCCGGGCCGTCGCGACCCCTTCGTGCACCGTCACGAGGGTCTCCGGGCTCGCGCCGACCAGGCCGTCGACGGCGAACACGGCGGCGCCGGGATGCGCCGCCGCGAGCGCGTCGAGGAGCGCGCCGACGTCGACTGCGCCGGCGGGCCGGACGACGACGTCGCGGGCGAGGACCGCCTTCTCCAGGCGTCCGTCCGCGATCTCCGCGCGGAGCCGGTCGATGGCGCGGAGATAGTCCTGCGGCGACATGGCGCCGTCCTCCGCCGCCGCGGTCGGCAGGCCCGCCCGGCCGAGCCGCGGCAGCCCCGCCTCGATCCGCTGCACCCGCTCGGGTGCCAACAGGGTCGCGCCAGCCGGCGAAGCCGGGTCGAACGAGAAGGCGCCGAAGGCGACGAGCGGACCGTCGAATCCGGCGCGACGGCGCTCCCGCACGTGCTGCGCCCACCAGCGCGCGGCTCGGCGGAAGGCGTCGCGGGCGAAGTCCGCCCTGACCGCCGGCCCGGTGCCGAGCCAGCCGCGGCCCTCCCGGACGAACGCGGTCGGCGGCACCTCGGGCACCCTGCAAGCCTAGTTCTCGCCCTCCTGCGCACCTCGCCGCGCCGCCCGCCCCGAGGCCGCCGGAGGGCGGGAGCGGGGAAAGGGGCGGCCGGTAGACTCGGCGCGTGCCCCGCGCGAACCTCGACAAGGAGCCCGGCGAGGTCGCCGAGATGTTCGACGGCGTCGCCCGGCGCTACGACCTGACGAACGCGATCCTGTCGGGGGGCAACGCCCCGCTGTGGCGGACCGCGACGGTCAGGGCGATCGCCCCGAAGCCGGGCGAGCGGGTGCTCGACGTCGCCTGCGGGACCGGCACGAGCACCGCGGCGCTCGCGAAGCGCGGCGCCGAGGTCGTCGGCATCGACTTCTCCGCCGGCATGATCGCGGAGGCGCGCCGCCGGCATCCGGCGCTCGAGTTCGCGACCGGCGACGCGCAGGCGCTGCCCTTCGGGGACGGCGGGTTCGACGCCGTCACCGTCAGCTTCGGCCTGCGCAACTTCGCCGACCCGCACGCCGCCCTCGCCGAGATGCACCGGGTGCTGAGGCCCGGCGGCCGCGTCGTCGTCACGGAGTTCTCCACGCCCCCGATCGCGATTGTGCGCGCGACCTACGGCGGCTACCTCCGGCGCGTGCTGCCGGCGATCGCCCGCCGGACGAGCTCGAATCCGGAGGCGTACGCGTACCTCGGGGAGTCGATCGAGGCGTGGCCGGACCAGGTCGCGCTCGCCGGCTGGCTGCGCGCCGCCGGCTTCACCCAGGTCGCGTACCGGAACCTCACGGCCGGCATCGTCGCGATGCATCGCGGCCGCAAGCCGTCCGACGAGCAGCTCCTCGCCAGGACGGCGAGCCGCCGGCGGAAGCCGACGGCCTCGTGAGCCCCCGACGGGCCCAGGGCGCCGAGTCCCGCTCGAGCGCCCTCGCCTCCTCGCTCGGCCTCGACGAGCGCCGGTTCGCGCTGCCCGGCGAGCGCCGCTTCGTCCGCGCGATCGAGGACGGCCTCGACCTCGTCGAGGGGGTGCTGCACGAGGAGCTCAGCTTCGCCGACCAGCTGGCCGACGCCTCCGGCCGCTATCTGCTGGAGGCGGGCGGCAAGCGCGTGCGGCCGGTGCTCGCGCTGCTCACCGCCCAGCTCGGCCAGGGCGCCACCGCCGAGGTGGTGCGCGCCGCCGCCGCGATCGAGATCACCCACCTCGCCTCGCTGTACCACGACGACGTGATGGACGAGGCGGCGCTGCGCCGCGGGGTGCCGAGCGCCCACACCGTCTACGGGAACCCGATCGCGATCATCACCGGCGACCTGCTCTTCGCCAGGGCGAGCCGGATGATCGCCGACCTCGGCCTCGACGCGCTGCGGATGCAGGCCGACACCTTCGAGCGGCTCTGCCTGGGGCAGCTCCACGAGATGGCCGGCCCGGCCGAGGGCGCCGACCCGATCGACCACTACCTGCAGGTGCTCTCCGACAAGACCGGCTCCCTCATCGCGACCGCCGCGGAGTCCGGCGTCCGCTTCTCCGGCGCCGATCCGATGCACATCGACGCGGTGCGCCGCTACGGGGAGCGGGTCGGCATCGCGTTCCAGCTCGTCGACGACGTGATCGACCTCACCGACGCGCGCGAGACGACGGGCAAGGCGCCGGGCACCGACCTGCTCGCCGGCGTGCCGACCATGCCGCTGCTGCTGCTGCGGCGACAGGCCGAGACGGACCCGGACGCGGCTCGGCTCGTCGCCCGGATCGACGCCGCGACCGCCGGGGCGTCCGAGACCGCCGAGCCCGCCGAGCGGGCCCGTCGGGAGGAGGCGCTGCTCGCCGCCGTCGCCGAGCTGCGCGCGCACGACGTCGCCGCGCAGACCATCGCCGAGGCGCGCCGCTGGGCCGAGGCGGCCGTCGCCGCGCTCGGCACGCTGCCCGCCGGCCCGGTCCGGCGCGCGCTCACCGAGTTCGCCGAGCGGGTCGTCGAACGGGATGCCTAGGGGAGACGTGACCAGACTGCGACTCGCGATCGTCGGCGCCGGCCCCGCCGGCATCTACGCGGCCGACATCCTGCTCCGGCACGAGCGGGCCTTCGACGTCTCGATCGACCTCTTCGACCAGCTGCCGGCGCCGTACGGACTGGTGCGGTACGGGGTCGCGCCGGATCACCCGCGGATCAAGGGCATCATCACGGCGCTGCGCGAGGTGCTCGACCGCGGGGACATCCGCGTCTTCGGGAACGTCCGCTTCGGGGAGGACCTCTCGCTCGAGGACCTGCAGCGGCACTACCACGCGGTGATCTTCGCGACCGGTGCCGTGCGCGACGCCGACCTGGCGATCCCCGGCATCGACCTGCCCGGGTCCTACGGCGCGGCCGACTTCGTGAGCTGGTACGACGGGCACCCCGACGTGCCGCGCGAGTGGCCGCTGACGGCCCGGTCCATCGCGGTGATCGGCAACGGGAACGTCGCGCTCGACGTCGCCCGCATGCTCGCCAAGCACCCCGACGACCTCGCGCCGACCGAGATCCCGGCGAACGTCGAGGCCGGCCTGCGCGCCTCGCCGGTGACCGACGTGCACGTCTTCGGCCGCCGCGGCCCGACGCAGGTGCGGTTCACCCCGCTCGAGCTCCGGGAGCTCGGCGAGCTGCCCGGCGTCGACCTCGTGGTCGAGGAGGAGGACTTCGACTACGACGAGGCGGCGCGCGCGGCGATCGAGTCGAACAAGCAGATCCTCGTCATCGACCGGATCTTCCGGAAGTGGCGGGAGGAGCCGCAGACCGGCTCCGACCGCCGGCTGCGGCTGCACTTCTGGGCGAGGCCGGTCGAGCTCGTCGCGGGGGAGGACGGCGCCGTGGCGGCGATCCGCGTCGAGCGCACCGAGCCGGACGGGGTCGGCGGCGCGCGCGGCACCGGCGAGCTCCGGGAGGTCCCGGTGCAGGCCGTCTACCGCGCGGTCGGCTACTTCGGCTCGCCGCTGCCCGGCGTGCCGTTCGACGAGCGGCGCGGCGTCATCCCGAACCACGAGGGCCGGGTGCTCGACGACTCCGGCGAGGTCGTCCCTGGCCTCTACGCGACCGGCTGGATCAAGCGAGGCCCGGTGGGCCTGATCGGCCACACCAAGTCGGACGCGATGGAGACCGTCGGGCACCTGGTCCGGGACCAGGCGAACTGGTGGGCCCCGGCCGAGCCGGCCGAGCAGGCGATCGTCGACCTCCTCGCCGAGCGCGGCGTCGCCTGGACCGACCTCGAGGGCTGGCATCGCCTCGACGCGCACGAGATCGCCCTCGGCGAGCCGGAGGGCCGGGCGCGCGTCAAGCTCGTGCCGCGCGAGGCGATGGTCCGGGTCTCCCGCGGCGAGGACTGACCCGGGCCCGCGCCCCGCGGCTCAGGCCGTCGCGAGCGACTCCAGCCGCTGGTAGCTGCGCTCCATGCCGTCGGTCATGCCGGTCGCGAGCACCGCGTCGCGGACCGCCGCGTCCGGGTAGGCGACCACGATCGAGAGCAGCGTGCCGTCCGCCAGCGGCGTCAGCGTCATCTCGTTGCGCGTCGCGGGGCCGCCGGTCCCGATCATGCGCTCGGTCGTGACGGCGCGGACCGGCGGCTCGGACTCGAGGAGCTCGCCCTCGAAGCCGAAGCGGCCCCCGCCGTCGATCCGTTCCCACTCGTAGCGGTAGCGGTCGCCGACCTCGGTCGCCACCTCGCACACCGGCATCGTCCAGCCGTCGGGTCCGAGCAGCCAGCGCCGCAGCAGGTCGGCGTCGTGGTGGGCGCGCCAGACCAGGTCGACCGGCGCGCGCAGGACCCGGGCGACCCGGACCTGCGTGTCGCCGAGGAGCTGCGCCGCGGTCGCGACGCCGGCGGCGTACTCGGCCAGCTCGGCGACGACCTCGTCGATCTGGCCCATGGCGGCCCGCATGCCCTCCTGCATGCCCATCCCGAGCAGCTGCTCGAGCTGATCGACCGAGTCGAAGTGCGAGGTGGTGGTCAGGCGCGAGCCGGTCTCCGTCTCCTCGAAGTCGAAGACGACGCGCATCGCGGGGAGCCGCGGATCCGGCGAGTGGTCGTCGAGGGCGAAGCCGTCGACGACGGTGAAGCCGTGCGGGGCGTCGACGGCGAGGAACTCCCAGTAGCCGCGCGAGGTCTCGCCGTCGGGGCCGTGCATCGCGTAGTGGCTGCGGCCGCCGACGTGCATGTCGTGCCGGGTGAACCTCGCCGGCCATTCCGGCGGGCCCCAGAACCGCTCGATCCGGCGCGGGTCGGCGTAGGCGTCCCAGAGCCGGCGGACGGGCACGGCGAAGTCGGCGACCACGGTCATGGTGAGGGCGGCCGGGTCGGTGACGACGGAGGTGACGGGCATCTCGGGGTCCTTTCGGAGGGGTCAGGGGGTCGCGTCCTCGGCGGCGAAGAGCGCGTCGAGGCGGTCGATCCGGCCGCGCCAGACGAGCTCGAACCGGTCGAGGAGCTGCTGCGCGCGCCGGATCGCGTCGGGGTTGCCGCGGACGATCCGCTCGCGGCCGCTGGGGCGCTTGGTCACCAGGCCGGCCCGCTCCAGCACGGCGACGTGCTTGTGCACGGCGGGGAACGACATGTCGTAGGCCTGCGCGAGCGCCGAGATCGAGACCTCGTCGCGGAGCGTGCGCAGCACGATGTCCCGGCGGGTCGCGTCCGCGAGGGCCCGGAAGATCCGGTCGACCTCGTCGTCGGCGAGCTCGGTGCTCATTTCTATAACCATTTGGTTATATGTTACGGCATCGGCGACGGGCCGTCAACGGGGACGGCGTCGCTACTGCAGGCCCGCGGTGAGGCGCGCGACGCTGTCGAGCACCTTCGAGCGCGTCGGCCGCCGCATCCACTCCTCGAGCGTCAGCTCGCGGGAGCTCGCCCGGTAGGCGTCCTCGATCTCGCGGATGCGGCGCACGAACCGCCGCGAGCGCACCATGACGGAGATCTCGTAGTTGAGGGAGAACGAGCGCATGTCCATGTTGCTCGAGCCGACCACCGCGACCTCGTCGTCGACCGTGAAGTGCTTCGCGTGCAGGATCGTCGGCGCCGAGTAGAGCCAGATCCGCACCCCGGCGCGCAGCAGCACCTCGTAGTAGCTGCGCTGCGCGTGGAAGACCATCGCCTGGTCGCCGATCTCGGAGACGAACAGCTGGACGTCCAGGCCCTTCTGCGCGGCCGTGGTGATCGAGTAGAGCATCGAGTCGTCCGGCACGAAGTACGGCGAGGTGATGATGAGCCGGCGCTTGGCGGCGTAGACGAGCGCGTTGAACAGGCGGAGATTGTTCTCGCCGTCGAATCCTGGCCCGCTCGGCACGACCTGCGCCTCGATGGTCTCGTCGTGCTCCTGCGGCGGCGCCTCGCCGATCTCGGAGAACAGCACCTCGCCGGTCTCGCTGTACCAGTCGGTGATGAAGAGCGCGTCGATGCCGCCGACGATCGGCCCCTCGAAGCGGACCATCAGGTCCTTCCAGTGCAGGCCGCGCTTGATGTTCGACGCCTTGTCGTAGGAGGAGTCGATGAGGTTCTGCGAGCCGGTGAAGGCGACGCTGCCGTCGACGACGAGCAGCTTGCGGTGGTTGCGCAGGTCGGGTCGCTGCCACTTGCCGCGGAACGGCTGCAGCGGCAGCATCAGCTGCCAGATGATGCCGTGCTCGCGCAGGAAGCGCTTCGTCCTGCGGAAGACCGGGAGCCGGAGGTTCGCGACGTGGTCGAGCAGCACCCGCACCGTGACGCCGCGGCGCACCGCGTCGGCCATCGCCTCGAAGAACGGCAGCGTGGTCGGGTCGAGCCCGAGGATGTAGAACTCGGCGTGCACGGTCCGCGTCGCCTCGCGCACCGCCTGCGTCATCGCCTCGATCGACTCCTCGTAGTCGGGGTAGAACCCCGTCGCGGTCGAGCCGCCGACGAGCGGCATCGCGCCGAGCGCGCGGTTCAGGTCGCCGATCGGCTCGAGCCACTCCGGCCAGTGCGCGCGGTCGGCGACGAACTCGATGCCGTGCGTGGTCTGCGAGATGAACCGGCTCACCTCGGCCTGGCGCTCCCGGCGCCGCCGCCCGACATGCCGCGAGCCGAAGAGCAGGAAGATGATCCAGCCGATCTCCGGGATGAACATGATCGCCAGCAGCCAGGCCGCCGCCGTCTGCGGCCGGCGGTTGCGCGGCACGACGATGACGGCGAGGACGCGCAGCAGGATGGTGAAGACGAGATAGCTCCAGTAGACCCAGTCCGGCAGGTCGATGTCCCAGAGGAACCCTCCGGAGTCGACCGTCAGCTGGTCGTCGCTCCTGAGCGGGCCGGGCATGTCTCCTCTTCGCCTGTCAGCGGAAGTTCACGAACTGCAGCGCGATGTCGACGTCCTTGCCCTTCAGGAGCGCGATCGTCGCCTGCAGGTCGTCCCGCGACTTGCCGGAGACCCGCAGCTCGTCGCCCTGGATCTGCGCTCTGACCGACTTCGGGGCCTCGTCGCGGATGATCTTGGCGACCGTCTTCGCGTCGTCGGAGGAGATGCCGTTCTTCAGCCCCACCTCGATGCGGAACTCCTTGCCGCTCGCGTACGGCTTGCCGACGTCCAGCGACTTGAGCGAGATGCCGCGCTTGACGAGCTTCGACTCGACGACGTCGAGCACCGCCTTCGCGCGCTCCTCGGTGCTCGCCCTGACGAGCAGCCGCTCGGCGCCCGACCAGTCGACCTCCGCGCCGACGCCCTTGAAGTCGTAGCGCTGCGCGATCTCCTTCTGCGCCTGGTCGACGGCGTTCTTCGCCTCCATCGCGTCCACCTTGCTCACGATGTCGAATGTCGAGTCGGCCATGCCGTAGATGCTAGCGACCGGAGCCGTCCTGGCGATGCGGCTCGGGCGGGCGTCGGCTCGTCGGCGCTCCGGGGCGACACGGCCGCGGAGCCGCCGGGCGGCGGACCCGGCGCCACCGGGGCCCGCGACCCCGTATGATTGACGGGCATTCGGCAGGTTTCCCAAGCGGCCAAAGGGATCTGACTGTAAATCAGACGCGAGAGCTTCGGGGGTTCGAATCCCTCACCTGCCACTTCGATCTCGACCCCGGCGCCCCGGCGCCGGCGGAGGGTCTGGCGCGGGCGGCCCGGCGCTCTCCGACACCTGTCGTCGTCTTGTAGGAACCCGACAGGTTCCGTCCCGCACGCCCGGTCCGTCGTAGGGTTGGCGGTCCGTATCGACGACGACGGAAGGAGCTCCTGATGGGCTTCCTCGCATTCCTGGTCCTTGGCCTGGTCGCCGGGGCGATCGCGAAGCTGATCCTGCCGGGCAAGCAGGGCGGCGGCTGGATCGCGACCCTGCTGCTCGGCGTGGTGGGCGCGATGCTCGGCGGCTGGATCGCCGGCGCGGTCACCGGGACCGGCCTGGCGGAGTTCTGGTCCTGGCACACCTGGCTCTTCGCGGTGGTCGGCGCGCTCATCGTGCTGCTCATCTGGGGCCTGATCTTCGGACGGAAGCGCGCCTAGCCGCTCCGGATCGAGTGCGGCGGGGCGGGCGACGCTCGATCGCCCGCCCCGACCTCGCCGGGTCGCCGTCGGCTCGCCCGTAGGGTGAATGCCATGACGGCGCCCGATCCCATCGCGCTGCGCGACCTCGCCGTCGCGCTCGCGGGCGAGGGCGCGGCGCTCGCCATGCGACGGCGTCGGAACGGCGTCGCCGTCGCCGCCACCAAGTCGTCGGCGGTGGACATCGTCACGGCGGCCGACCGCGAGGTCGAGGCGCTGATCCGGACGCGGCTCGCCGAGGCCCGCCCGGAGGACGCGTTCCTCGGCGAGGAGTCGGACGCCGCGGCCGGCTCGAGCGGGCTCACCTGGGTGGTCGACCCGATCGACGGCACCGTCAACTACCTCTACGACCGACCGGCCTGGGCGGTCAGCGTCGCCGTCGTCGAGGGCGACGACCCGGGCGCCTGGCGGGCGCTCGCCGGCTGCGTCGCGATCCCCGCGACGGGCGAGACCTGCTCCGCGGCGCTGGGCCACGGCGCGACGCGGAACGGCGCGCCGATCGCCGCGACGAGCGCCCGGGCGCTCGGCACCGCGCTGGTGGCGACCGGGTTCGCCTACGACGCGCGCGAGCGCGTCGCGCAGGCGGAGACCGCGGCCCGGGTGATCGGCTCGGTCCGGGACCTGCGCCGGGCCGGCTCCGCCGCGATCGACCTCTGCGACGTCGCGGCCGGCCGGCTCGACGGCTACTGGGAGCGGGGTCTGCAGCCGTGGGACTTCGCGGCGGGGGCGCTGGTCGCCGAGGAGGCCGGCGCGGTCGTGCGGCGCGACGACGTCCGCGACGGGCGGCGGCTGGTGGTCGCGGTCGCGCCGGGCATCGCCGACGAGCTCCGCGCGCTGCTGGCGGCCGCCGGCGCCTGACCCGCCTCCGGGGCGCGGAGGGGTCTGGTCCGGCGCGGGCCCGCTCGATATACTCGGAGGCCTGTCGGGGGATGGTGGTGTGAGTCGTGTCGGTCGAGGGGGCCGGTGCGACGCGGGGAGACATCCTGAGGAGTGGCGTGGTGCAGGACGGCGAGGCCGACGTGCCCGCCGCACCCGTCTTCGCCTCCCGCCGTGAGCGCCGTGCCGCGGAGCGCGCCGCCGAGGTCCGCGCGGCCGAGCCGCTCGGGGCCGCGCCGGCACCGGCGCCGGTCCTCGAAGCGTCGACCCCCGACGTCCCGATGCCCGACGCCTCGACCGCCGAGGCGCCGCCCGCGCGGTCCGTGCCCGCGCCGCGGCCGCGGACCTCGCATCCGACCGAGGCGCGCCGCCCGCGCCGCCCGCGCCGTCGGCTCCGCTCGATCGGCCGGGCCGTGGTCTCGGTCGGGGTGATGGCGGTCGCCGCCGCCTTCGCGGTCGCCGTGTCGCTGCCGGCGAACGTCCTCGGCTCCGCGGCGCCGGTCGCGGCGAGCGATCTCTCCACCGACCCCGGTGTGGTCGAGGCGAAGCAGGGCCTCGACGTCGCCGACACGGTCATCGCCGCCGAGGCGCCGAGGGATCGCGACGGCTACGCCAGCCAGTCCTTCGCCGACGCCGAGCGGGCGCGCTACCAGGCCTCCGGCCAGGGCTTCGCGCCGGGCTTCGTGCCGACCGCCGGAGCGATCCGCTGGCCGTTCGACCACTCGGTGCCGATCACGAGCGGCTTCGGCTACTCGGACGCGTACGGCGGCTTCCACTCCGGCATCGACTTCATCCCCGGCGAGGGCGCCCCGATCGGCGCGATCGCCGACGGAGTGGTGCTCTGGATCGGCTGGGACAACACCGGCTACGGCTACTACGCGAAGATCCAGTTCGCGGTCGACGGGCATCAGATCATCGCGATCTACGGGCACATGATCGACGGGTCGTCGCCGATGTACCCCGGTCAGCTCGTCAAGGCGGGCGACCTGGTCGGGCTCACCGGCGACACCGGCATCGCCTACGGCGCGCATCTGCACCTCGGCATCGAGCAGGACGGGACGCTGATCGACCCGTTCCAGTGGCTCACCGAGCACGCCACCGACGCGACGACCGTCGCGCAGCCCTAGGAGATCCAGGCCGTCGCGTCCGGCGGCAGCATCCGACGCCCGTTCGCGCCGAGGTGCGTCGGTGCGCTCTCCAGCCGCACCGTGCCGTCCGGCAGCGAGACCGGACGGCGCCCGAGGTTCGCGACGACGGTGATCCCGCGGTTCCGGAACGCGACGACCGTCGTGCTCCTGGCGAAGGCCGGCAGCCACTCGAGCGCGCCGGAGCCGAGCCGCTCCCGGCGGCGCAGGCGCAGCGCGTCCTGGTACATGGTCAGCGTCGAGCCGGGCACGCCCCGCTGCCGGTCGCGGGCGAGCGCCGCCCATTCGGCCGGCTGCGGGAGCCAGGCGGCGCCGGTGGGGGAGAAGCCGAACGCCGGCGCGTCCGCCTCCCACGGGATCGGCACGCGGCACCCGTCGCGGCCGTACTTCCTCCCCCTGGTGCGGAACCAGGTCGGGTCCTGCCGGGCCGAGTCGGGCAGCTCGATCGCCTCCGGCAGGCCGAGTTCCTCGCCCTGGTAGAGGTAGGCGCCGCCCGGCAGGGCGAGCATGAGCGCGGTCGCGGCGCGGGCGCGGCGCAGCCCCACGACGGGGTCCGGCTTCCCCTTCGACCTCGGCCCGATGCCGTCGCCCTGCGGCGAGTCGGCGCCGAGCGCGAGCCGCGAGGCGTGCCGGATGACGTCGTGGTTCGACAGCACCCAGGTGGGCGGGGCCCCGACGGCGCCGAACGCCGCGATCGACTCGTCGATGACGCGGCGCTGCTCCCTTGCATCCCAACCGGCGAACATGTAGTCGAAGTTGAACGCCTGATGCATCTCGTCCGGTCGGACCCAGAGCGCCATCTTGGTGAGCGGCGCGACCCAGGCCTCGGCGCACAGCACCCGGTCTCCGGGGTACCCGGCGAGCACGTCGTGCCACTCGCGCCAGATCTCGTGCACGCCGTCCTGGCCCCAGTACGGCGGGTCGTCGGGCTCCGGGTCCCGCTGCCGTCCGCCGCCCATCGATGCGCCGGCCTTCGGCGGCGTGTAGTCGGGCAGCCCGGCCTGCTTGATCATGCCGTGCGCGACGTCGACCCGGAAGCCGTCGACGCCGCGGTCGAGCCAGAACCGGAGGATGTCCTTGAACCGCTCGCGGACCCACGGGTTCTCCCAGTTCAGGTCCGGCTGGCTCGAGTCGAAGATGTGCAGGTACCACTGCTCCGGCCGGCCGTCCTCGCCGGTGACCCGGTCCCACATCGGGCCGCCGAACACGGACCGCCAGTTGTTCGGCCGGCGGTCGCCGTCCTTCCCGCGGCCGTCGCGGAAGATGTAGCGCTCGCGCTGCCGGGACCCAGGCGGCGAGTCCAGCGCCTCGCGGAACCAGCGGTGGTCGGAGCTGGTGTGGTTCGGCACCATGTCGACGATGACGCGCAGGCCGAGCTCGTGCGCGGTCTCGATCAGGCGGTCGAAGTCCTTCAGCGTGCCGAACAGCGGGTCGACCCTCGTGTAGTCGGACACGTCGTAGCCGGCGTCCCGCTGCGGGCTGCGGAAGAACGGCGACAGCCACACCGCGTCGACGCCGAGCTCCCGCAGCGCCGGCAGCCGGCTCGTGATGCCCCGCAGGTCGCCGATGCCGTCGCCGTCCGCGTCGGCGAACGAGCGCGGGTAGATCTGATAGATGACGGCGGTGCGCCACCACTCGCGACCTCGGACCATGCTGCGAGGCTATCCCGGCGGGCCGCGCGGGCGGCGCCGTCGCCGTATCGAGACCTCCCCTGCGGACTGTAGACTCTCCTGGTGCTTTCGCGGCCTCCGGCCGCGATCGCGCCCCCTTAGCTCATTGGTAGAGCACTTCCTTGGTAAGGAAGAGGTGGTGGGTCCGATTCCCACAGGGGGCTCGGCTCGGTAGCTCAGATGGTTAGAGCGCACGACTCATAATCGTGAGGTCGGGAGATCGATGCTCCCCCGAGCTACAAGGAACGCGAGGCGCCGAGCCGGTCCGCCTCCGCCCGGCGCAGCCGATCCGCGATCCGTTTCGTCACGGCGGGCACGGCGCGCTACCCTCCCGAGGTGGGAGATCACGCCGCGACGAAGTCGTTCACGATCGACGGGGTCCGATTCCCGGAATTCGGCGCGGGCGTCTACCTGCCGACCCCGCCGACCGCGTTCGACCAGGTGAGGCTCGACCCCTTCGACGACGCGATCGCGGTGTCCGGCGAGGTCCTGCACCAGGACGGGATCCGCGACGTCGTGACCGAGTGGCGAAGGCGGGGATCGATCGACTCGGAGCTGCGCGCCGTCCTCCTGCTCGTGCTCGACGACGCGTCCGACCGCAGCGACGTGGGGGTCGTGCTGTTCGAGGCCGGCGGCCGGACGGCGGTCGCCGGCCATATGAGCCGGGAGGACCCGCTCATCGACGACGTCCGGGCGCAGATCTCGAGGGACGCGCTCCTCGGACGCCTGCTCACGCTACGGGCCCGCGTCGACGGCGGCGACGCCGACCGGCCCGCCATCGGGATCCTGCTCGACTGATCCGTCCGGCCGCGCGGCGGCGGGCGGCACGCCGTTCCGCCGCGGTCCGGCCCGGGATCGGCGAGTTCCCGCGACGCCCCGGGTTCCCGCCCTGCCGGCCCTAGCCTGTCGTGATGGACACCTCGGGCGGGAGCGTGCTCGGCGTCGTGCTGACGATCGTCGTCCTGGCGCTGTTCGTCGGCGCGACCGCGCGGCCGATCTGGCGCTCCGCAGTGCGCCGGCCCTGGACGGCGATCGTCGCGGTCGTCGTGATCGGGATCCCGTCGCTCGGGCAGTTCGCCTGGCCGCAGCTCGGCGCCGCGCTGATGCGCGACCCGGAGGCGACGCTGCAGCACGGGCAGTGGTGGCGGGTGCTCACCGCGCTGCTCGCCCAGGACGGCGGACTCGCCGCCGCGGTCTTCAACCTCGTCGTGGTGGCGCTCGTCATGCTCGCGGGCGACGCCGTCTGGGGGTGGTGGCGGGCGGCGCTGCTCTTCGTCGGCTGCTCGGCGGTGCTCAACCTCGCCGCGCTCGGATGGGGGCCCGGCGGCGGCACCTCGTTCGCGAGCGACGGGCTGCTCATGGCGGTCAGCGCCCGGCTCGCCCTCGAGGGCGGCGCGCTGCAGCGCTGGGCCGCGGCGCTGCAGCTCGCGGCCGCCGTCGTGCTCATCGCCGCCGGCGACGCCCACGGCGTCGCGCTCGCGCTCGGCTTCGCGCTCGGCGCGGCGCTCACAGCGCTCTCGACTCGGCCGGCCGGCGCGATGCCGTCGGCCTGAGGGCCCCAGCGGCGCTCGCGCTACAGCGACTTGTAGAAGACGAGCCCGTTGCCCTGGTTGTCGTAGACGACCGCCCGGCGCTCGTGCGCGTCGTTGTAGGGGGCACGGGCGACGCCGCCGCCGGCCTCCTCGATCGCCTTCGCGGCTCCGTCGACGTCGTCGGTCTTGATCCCGACGACGACCTGCCCGTGGATCGGATGGTCGACGGCCGTCGCGAGCGCGAGCGTGATGCTGCCGCCGTCGAGCGCGGCGAAGTGCGAGCCGTCGCGGAACTTGAGCGGGAACCCGAGCGACTCGTAGAACGCGATCGACTCGTCGAGGTCGTCGGTGGACAGGACGACCATGCGGACCTGGGCTTCGGCCATGATTGCCTCCTTGCGCGGCTGGACTGCTTCGACCGGTTCCGACCCTAGTCCGACGAGCGGCTCAGGTCGTCAGATGGTGCTCGATGAGATAGCCGGCGATCGCGATCGACGAGGTTGCGGCGGGGGAAGGGGCGTTGCGCAGCACGGTCACGCGCCCGATCTGATCGACGGCGAAGTCGTCGAGGAGGGTGCCATCGCGGTCCCAGGCCTGGGCGCGGACACCGGCGGTCGACTTGCCGACCATGTCCTGCATCCGCAGCTCGGGCACGAACTTCCGGGCCTTGTTGAAGTAGCGACGCTTGATCAGCGAGGCGCTGACCTCGTCGACGCCCATGTACCAGTGCTTGCGGAACAGCGCTCCGGCTCCGGGCCAGGTCAGCGACGCCCAGGTGTCCCTCATCGAGATCCGCCGCCAGTTGTATCCCTCGCGCGCGAGCGCGGGCACGGCGCTCGGGCCGAGGTGCACGTCGTCGTAGACGCCGCGGGTGAAGTGCACGCCGAGGAACGGGAACCTCGGATCCGGCACCGGGTAGATCATGCCCCGGCACAGGTCGTTCGCCTCGGGGGAGAGCGCCCAGTACTCGCCGCGGAACGGCAGGATCTTCGGGCTCGGGTCCGCGCCGACGAGGCCGGCGACGAGGTCGGACTGCAGGCCGGCGCAGGCGATGACCCGGTCGAACTCCTCCTCGAGGTACGGGGTGACGACGCGCACCCGGCCATGCTCCTCGGCGATGGCGGTGACCTCCTGGCCGAGCAGGATGCGCCCGCCGGCCGCACGGACGTCCTGCGCCATCGCCTCGGTGATCGTCGAGTAGTCGACGATCGCCGTGTGCGGCGAGTGGACCGCGGCGATGCCGGCCACATGCGGCTCGATCTCGCGCAGCCGGCCGACGTCGTCGATGCGTGCGAGGTCGGGCACGCCGTTCTCCCGGGAGCGGCGCTCGATCTCCGCCAGCGGCTCGAGCTCGGACTCGTCGACCGCGACGACGAGCTTGCCGACCTCGCGGTAGGGCAGGCCGCGCTCCTGGCAGAGCTCGCGGATCGTGCGCCGGCCGATCGCGCACAGTCGCGCTTTCAGCGAGCCCGGCCTGTAGTAGAGGCCCGCGTGCACGACGCCCGAGTTGTGGCCGGTCTGGTGCTCCGCGAGGCGGTGCTCCTTCTCCAGCACGGTCACCTCGCCGAGGCCCCGCAGCGTCAGCTCGCGCGCCAGCGCGATCCCGACGATGCCGCCGCCGACGATCCCGATCCGCTCCGCGCCCACCCTCCGATTCTCCTGCCCCATCGGCGGAGGTGCCGCAGGCGGCGCCTCGGTAGGCTGAGCGCATGCCGGTGAACCCCGATCTGCAGGGTCGCGTCTACCCGCCGACGGCGCCGCTGCTCGTCACCGCGGCGCGCATCGCGGAGTTCGCCGCCGCGGTCGGCGCGAGCGACCCGGCGGCGCCGATCGCGCCGCCGACGTTCGCGATCGTCGTCCAGCAGGCCGCGCTCGACGCGCTGCTGGCCGACCCGGACGCCGGCTTCGAGATCCGCGACGTCGTGCACGGCGAGCAGCGCTTCGCCCTCGCCCGTCCGATCGTGCCGGGCGACGAGCTGACCGGCACGATGAGCGTCACCGGCATCCGGACGCTCGGCGCGAACGCCATGGTGACCGCCGAGACGCGCATCGCCGACGCGTCCGGCGAGACGGTCGCGACCGCGACCTCGATGCTGCTCGTCGGAGGCGGGTCGTGAGCGGGCTCGCGGTCGGCGACGTCGTCGCGGAGCGCGAGGCGCACCTCACCCGCGCCTCGCTGCTCGCCTACGCGAACGCGTCGGGCGACCAGAACCCGATCCACCAGGACGACGAGGTCGCCGCGGCCGTCGGCCTGCCGGGCGTCATCGCGCACGGCATGCTCACGATGGGCCTCGCGGTCCAGCCGGTCGTCGACTGGGTGGCCGCGATCGGCGGCGGCGCACGCATCGCCGAGTACGGCGTCCGCTTCACGCGCATGGTCGTCGTCGACGCCGAGACCGGGGCCGACGTCCGGGTCGTCGCGAAGGTCGGCGCGCTCGACGCCGAGGCCGGCACCGCGCGGATCGACCTCGCCGTCACCTCGGGCGACGAGACGGTCCTCGGGAAGGCGCAGGTGACGGTGAGCGGTCTCGACGCGGGGGCCGCGTTGCCCGCTCGGCCCGCGGAGCGGGTGTGACCGATCTCGCCGAGCTGACCACCATGCGGGTCGGCGGCCCGGCTCGGGAGGTCGTCCGCCCCGCGTCGGCCGGCGAGCTGGCCGACGCGGTCGGGGCGGCGATCGCCGACCGCGAGGAGTGGCTCGTCCTCGGCGGCGGGTCGAACGTCGTGGCCCCCGACGAGGGCGTGGACGCGACGGTCGTGCTCACCGCGGGCCTGCGCGGCATCGAGCCGATCGCCGCCGACGACGGCCGCGTCCACCTGCGGGTCGCGGCGGGCGAGCGGTGGGACGACGTCGTCGCGTTCGCCGTGCTGCGCGGCCTCGCCGGGGTCGAGGCGCTGTCCGGCATCCCCGGCTCCGTCGGCGCCGCCCCGGTGCAGAACATCGGCGCCTACGGGCAGGAGCTCTCCGGCGTGCTGCACGCGGTCGAGCTCCTCGAGCCGTCGAGCGGTCGGACGCAGCAGGTGCCCGTCGCGGAGCTGGGGCTCGCCTACCGCACCTCGGCGCTGAAGCGCGGCCGGGAGGGCGTCGTCGTCTCCGTCGAGCTGGCGCTGACGCCGAGCCGGGAGGGCGTCGTCGGGTACCAGCAGCTGGCCGGCGCCCTCGGCGTCGAGGTCGGCGCGTCCGCGCCGGTCGACCGGATCCGGGAGGCGGTGCTGGAGCTGCGCCGCGCGAAGGGGATGCTCGACGACGGAGCGCTGCCGAGCTGCGGCTCGTTCTTCCTGAACCCCGTCGTCGACGAGAACTGGGCGCGGGGCCTGCCCGCGGACGCCCCGCGGTGGCCGGTGGCGCCGGAGGAGGCGGATCTCGCCGCGCCGCTCGAGGAGGGCCCCCGGCTGCGGCGGTACCCCGACCGGCGCGACGTCAAGCTGTCCGGCGCGTGGCTCATCGAGCACGCCGGCATCGCCCGCGGCTTCGCGCTGCCGGGCTCGCGGGCCGCGGTCTCGCCCCGGCACACCCTCTCGATCGTGAACACCGGCGGGGCGCTCGCGCGCGAGATCGTGCAGCTCGCCGAGTTCGTGCAGCTGCGGGTTTCGCAGGAGTTCGGCATCAACCTGCGGCCGGAGCCGACGATCCTCGGCGCCTGAGACCATTCCCGGGAGCGGGCCGGATCGATAGGCTTCCCGCCATGGCGGATCGCACCGAGGACTGGAACGCGCTGTTCGACCCCGCGACGGAGACCGTCGAGCTGCAACGCATCGCGGCCGAGCGCCCCGAGTTCGCCGGGCAGGCGGCGCAGCACGCGAACTGGACCGGCCCCGCGGCGGCACCCGTCCCGCCCATCCCCGCCCATCCGACCGGTCCGGTCGCCCCCGTGGCCGCGGCGCCGGTCTACCTGGTGCCGCCGCCGCCCGGTGCGCGGCTGAGCGGCGGCGAGCGCGGCTGGTGGGTCATCGCGGCGATCGTCTGGCTGGCGACCTACGCCGTCGTCACCCTGCTGCCGCTGCTCGGCGTCGTGCTCGTCGACGGCGCCCTGAACGACGACTTCTTCACCCGGCTGATCTGGGTCTCGCTCGGGTTCGAGGCGATCCCGTTCGTCGTCGCGATCATCGCGGCGCTGGTCACCGGCCGCGGCGGCGGACGGAAGGCCGGCGCCGTCGTCGTGCTCCTGGTCGGCCTCGCCCTCCTCGGCCTCGCGCTCTGGTGGACGCTCGGCGCGCAGATCTCGCTCGCCTTCCTCGCCGCGTTCGGCGCCGGCGCCGACACCCAGCTGCTCGCGGCGGCGCTCACCGCGCTGCCGGTCGCGGTCGAGGTCGCGGCCGGTGTGATCGCGTACACGATCGCCGGCAACCGGAGGTGGCACACGCTGTGGACGATCCCGATCGGCTTCGGCCTGATGTTCGGCGCCTTCTTCCTCGGCAACCTGTTCGCCACCATGTTCGACGCCGTGCCGGCGCTCATCCTGACGACCGCCCTCGGGGTGCTGGTGCGGCTCGTCGTCGTGATCCTCGCCGGCGCGTTCGGCAGCCGGCGGGAACCGGCGGAGGCCTACGCCGCCCCGGTCTACGCGCCGCCGAGCTACTGACGGCGCCCGGCCGCGATCAGGCCGCGCCGAACAGGCGGGCCAGTCGCGCGACGCCCTCCGCGAGGTCGGCGTCGCCGAGCGCGTAGGACAGGCGCAGGTAGCCGGACGGCCCGAACGCCTCGCCCGGCACGACGGCGACCTCGGCCCGGTCGAGGATGAGGTCGGCGAGCTCGAGGCTCGTGGTCGGCGCGACGCCGCCCCAGTCGCGCCCGAGCAGCGCGGTCACGTCCGGGTAGACGTAGAACGCGCCGGCCGGCACCGGCACCTGGAAGCCCGGGATCGCGGAGAGGCCCTCGACGATCGCGCGCCGCCGGCGGTCGAAGGCGAGGCGCATCTCCTCGACGGTGTCCTGCGGGCCGGTGAGCGCCTCGATCGCGGCGCGCTGCGCGATGTTGTTGACGTTGCTCGTGAGGTGCGACTGCAGGTTCGCGGCGGCCTTGATCACGTCCGCGGGCCCGACCATCCAGCCGAGCCGCCAGCCGGTCATGGAGTAGGACTTCGCGACGCCGTTCACCAGGATCGCGCGGTCGGCGAGCGCGGGCACCTCGCCGACGATCGACGGCGCCGGCCGACCGGCCAGCTCGTCGTAGGTGAGGTTCTGGTAGATCTCGTCCGAGATCACCCACAGCCCGTTGGCGTCGGCCCACTCGCCGATCGCCCGGGTCTCCTCCGCGGAGTAGACGGCGCCGGTCGGGTTCGAGGGGGAGACGAACAGCAGCACCTTGCTGCGCGGGGTCCGCGCGGCCTCGAGCTGCTCGACGGTGACCTTGTAGCCGTTCTCGGCGCCGGCGAAGACGTCGACCGGCACGCCGCCGGCGAGCCGGATCGCCTCCGGGTAGGTCGTCCAGTACGGCGTGGGGACGAGCACCTCGTCGCCGTCGCCGACGATCGCCGCGAAGGCCTGGTAGACGGCCTGCTTGCCGCCGTTGGTGACGATGGTCTGGGCCGGCTCGACGCTCCAGCCGGAGTCGCGGGCGGTCTTCGCCGCGATCGCCTCCCGGAGCTCGGGGAGGCCGGCCGCCGGGGTGTACCGGTGGTTCCTCGGGTCCAGGACGGCGCGTTCCGCCGCCTCGACGACGTTCGCGGGGGTCGGGAAGTCCGGCTCGCCGGCCGCGTACGAGATGACCGGCCGCCCGGCCGCCTGCAGGGCTTTGGCCTTCGCGTCGACCTTGAGCGTGGCGGACTCGGCGATGGCGGCGATGCGCGGCGCGATGCGCGGGAACGGGGTCACGGCGTCCATCGTAGGGGCGAGTCCCGTGCCGGAGCCGGGTCGCCCGCGCCCTGCCCGATCGCGTACACTGGACGGCCGGGGTTGCAAAATCCCATACTTCGCCGTGCTCGGAACCGGGCGCGACGAGGCCTAGGGCGGTGGCGCAATTGGTAGCGCAGCGGTCTCCAAAACCGCAGGTTGCAGGTTCGAGTCCTGTCCGCCCTGCCAGCCGCATGGCGTAAGGAAGGTGAGATCTTGGCCCCACGTGACGTGGTCGACGAGCCCAGCGAGGACGTCGTCGCGACCGCGCGCAAGGAGCGTGCGGCGAAGAAGGGATTCTTCGCCCGCATCGGGCTCTTCGTGCGCCAGGTGATGGCCGAGCTCAGGAAGGTGGTCACCCCCACCCGCAAGGAGCTCGTGTCCTACACCCTCGTCGTGCTCGTCTTCGTCGTCATCATGATGGCGCTCGTCACGGGCTTCGACTTCGGATTCGGCTGGGTCGTCGCCCTGGTCTTCGGGGATCCGGCCAGCTACCACTTCTAGACGTGCCGGCGCAGGCCGGTCTTCTGCATCGAGGAACACTGTCATGACTGAGAACGACGACATCCAGCACCTGGTCGAGGCGCTCGACGCGGCCGCCGCGCCGCTCGAGCACGTCGACGACCCGGAGGCGGACGCCGAGGTCGAGGACGCGCTCGAGATCGACTCCGAGGACGAGGCCGAGGCCGCCGTGGAGGCGCTGCTCGACGAGGTCGAGGCGGCGGACGCCGACGAGGACGCCGAGGCGGTCGTCGAGGTCGACCCCTACGAGGACTTCAAGCTCGAGCTGCGCGCGAAGCCCGGCAGGTGGTACGTCGTGCACTCCTACGCCGGCTTCGAGAAGTCGGTCAAGCAGAACATCGAGAACCGCCGCATCTCGCTCGGCATGGAGGACTCGATCTACGAGGTCCAGGTCCCGATGGAGGACGTGGTCGAGATCAAGAACGGCCAGCGCAAGCTCGTGAACCGGGTGCGCATCCCCTCCTACGTGCTCGTCCGGATGGACCTGAACGAGGACTCCTGGTCGGCCGTGCGGCACACCCCCGGCGTCACGGGCTTCGTCGGCAACGCCCACAACCCGGTGCCGCTGCGCTTCGACGAGGCGTTCGGCATGCTGAAGTCGCTCGTCCAGGTCGCCGAGGCGCCGGTCGCGGCGGGCCGCGGCGCGGTCGCGGGCAAGGGCGGCAAGGCCGCCGCGCGGGTCATCCCGGCCGAGATCGACTACGAGGTCGGCGAGACCATCACGATCAAGGAGGGCTCGTTCGCGGGCCTGCCCGGCACGATCGACGCGATCGACGCCGCCGCCGGCAAGCTCACCGTCCTCGTCTCCCTGTTCGAGCGCGAGACCCCGGTCACCCTCGGCTTCGAGCAGGTCACGAAGCTCTGAGGACGTCGACGGCCGGACCGCCCGACGTCATGCCCGCGCCCGCCTCCTCGCTCGCGCGTAGGCTCGCGGCATGAGCACGCCCTCGACCATGGCCACCCCCGCCTCGCCCGAGCAGCTCGCCGCGCACTTCAGCGCCCGGCTGCACGCCGAGACCGACGGCGCCGACGTGTACGCCGCGATGAAGGCCGGGGAGGACTTCGTCCTCGTGGACGTCCGCACCGACGAGGCCTGGGCCCAGGGCCGCGCCGCGAACGCCGTCCACATGCACTACTCCGAGATCGCCGCGAGGGCGCCCGTCGAGATCCCGGTCGGCACCCCGGTCGTCGTCTACTGCTGGAGTCCCGGCTGCAACGCCGTGCACAAGGGCGCGCTCGAGTTCGCCAGGCTCGGCTATCCCGTCCGCGAGCTGATCGGCGGCTACGAGTACTGGGCCAGGGAGGGCTACCCGGTCGTCAACGACGAGGGCCGCGTGCGCTTCCCGAAGGACGCGACGGTCGGCGTCGTGCGACCCGAGGCGCGCTGAGCGGCCGCGACCGTCCTACCCTCGACCCATGAGCGATCGCGAGCCCGGGGACCCGGCCGGCCTCCCCGGCGCCGACGCGCCCGGCGAGGAGTGGGACGCCGCGGGCGCGCCGGACCGGACGTTCCCGCAGGCCGAGGCGCCGCGGCCGGCCCCCGCGCCGGTGAAGTCGTTCACCTGGTTCGTCGTCGGGCTGCTCGGCGCCGGGGTCGTGCTGATCGTGATCGCGATGGTCGGCAACGTGCTGCGCCTCTTCGGCTGAGCCGGCCCCGTCCGCCGGTTCCGGAGCGGCCGGCGAGCGAGTACACTTGTCCGGTCGCTCTTCCCGGCGCCAGGGTCTCGCCCCAGCTGCCGACGGGAGCGGCCGGGAACCGTAGGCATCCGTCTAGCGGGAGGCGAGGGCCGGAGGCCCGAGCCGAAGCGCAGGAACGACAAGAGAAGAGAACCACTGTGGCACCTCGGAAGAAGGTCACGGGTCTGATCAAGCTGCAGATCCAGGCCGGCGCCGCCAACCCGGCCCCGCCCATCGGCCCGGCGCTCGGTCAGCACGGCGTCAACATCATGGAGTTCTGCAAGGCGTACAACGACGCCACGCAGGACAAGCGCGGGAACGTCATCCCGGTCGAGATCACGGTCTACGAGGACCGCTCGTTCACGTTCATCCTGAAGACGCCGCCGGCGGCGGAGCTCATCAAGAAGGCGGCGGGCGTCCCGAAGGGGTCGAGCACCCCGCACACGGTCAAGGTCGCGAAGCTCACGAAGGAGCAGGTGACCGCGATCGCGCAGGAGAAGCTCGTCGACCTGAACGCGGTCGACCTCGCCGGCGCGGAGAAGATCATCGCGGGCACCGCCCGCTCCATGGGCATCACGGTGGAGGCGTAGTCATGGCTCAGAAGTCGAAGGCCTATCGCGCCGCCGCCGCCCTCATCGAGGACGGCAAGTACTACACCCCCTCGGAGGCCGTCGCGGTCGCCAGGCAGACCGGCAGCAAGCGGTTCGACTCGACGGTCGAGGTCGCGCTCAAGCTCGGCGTCGACCCGCGCAAGGCGGACCAGATGGTCCGCGGCACGGTCATCCTCCCGCACGGCACCGGCAAGACGGCGCGCGTGATCGTGTTCGCGACGGGCACCGCGGCCGAGGCCGCGATCGCGGCCGGCGCGGACGAGGTCGGCGGCACCGAGCTCATCGACAAGGTCGCGGGCGGGTACACCGACTTCGACGCGGCCGTCGCGACCCCGGAGCTGATGGGCCAGGTCGGCCGGCTCGGCAAGGTGCTCGGCCCCCGCGGTCTGATGCCGAACCCGAAGACCGGCACCGTCACGCCGAACACGGCGAAGGCCGTCGAGGACATCAAGGGCGGCAAGATCGAGTTCCGCGTCGACAAGCACGCGAACGTCCACTTCGTCGTCGGCAAGGCGGCCTTCACCGCCGAGCAGCTCGAGGACAACTTCAACGCGGCGCTCGAGGAGATCGTCCGCGCGAAGCCGTCCGCCGCGAAGGGCCGCTACATCCAGAAGGCCTCGGTCTCCACGACCTTCGGCCCTGGCATCCCGCTCGACGTGGCGACGCTGGCCTGAGGCCCGCGCCAGCGCTCAGCGAGGGCGGTCGCCGATCGGCGGCCGCCCTCCGTGCCGTCCGGAGCCGGATCCCGCGGAGCGGTCAGGAGTCGAAGCCGAGCCCGACGGCGTCCATCGTCCGGAGGAAGAGGTTGCGCCGCCCGGCCCGGTGATCGGCGCGGTCCATCGACCAGCGCGAGAGGCCGATGCCGATCGTCGCGGCCGGCTCCGGCGGGAACGGCACGCCCCTCCGGCGCACCATCTCCAGCTCGGTGCGCTCCGTCGTCGCGCCGGCGAGCAGATCGAGCACGACCTCGGCGGCGAACCGCGCCGTGCCGACGCCGAGCCCGGTGAAGCCGGCGGCGTAGGCGATGCGGCGCCGTCGCGCCGTGCCGTAGAACGCGGCGAACCGGGTCGAGGTGTCGATCACGCCGGCCCAGCGGTGGGAGAACCGCACGCCCTGCTCGGCGAGCTGCGGCAGCAGGGCGAAGAGGTGCGAGGCGAGCCGGCGGTGCACCGCCGGGTCGTCCTCGTGGCGCGGCCGGATGCGCCCTCCGGGGAAGTACGCCGCGTCGTAGCCGCCCCACAGGATCCGGCCGTCCGGCGTGAGCTGGGCGTAGTGGAACTGGTTGGCGAGGTCGCCGAGACCCTCCCGGCCCGCCCAGCCGATCGAGGCGCGCTGCCCGGGCGTCAGCGGCTCGGTCATCAGGACGTAGTCGTAGACCGGCACCGTCATCAGCCGGTTGCGGGCGAGCAGCGCGGGGAAGGCGTTCGTCGCGAGCACGGCCTGCGCGGCGAGCACCGAGCCGTGCTCGGCGACCGCGAGCACGCCGGCGGGGTCCCGCTCGAGCCGGCGCACCCTGGTCCGCTCCCGGATCTCGACGCCGAGCCGCTCCGCCGCCGCCGCGAGGCCGAGGACGAGCCGCGCCGGGTCGAGGGTGGCGACCATGCGGCCCGACTCCGCGATCGCGCCGAGCAGCCCCGGCGCCGCGAGCCGGGCCTGCGCCGCGTCGCGGTCGAGCCGCACCCGGTCCACGCCGTCGGCCTCGCGCGTCCACGGCACCTGGTGCGGCTCGACCGCGAGCATCAGGGCGCCGACGCGCGCGAAGCCGCAGTCGATGCCGAGCTCGTCGAGGTCGCGCTCGAACGCGTCGAGGTTCCGGTGGCCGAGCCGCTCGAGCGTCTCGAACTCCGCGGGCCACCGGCGGCGGCCGTTCGCCTCGCCGTGCGTGATCGAGTGGTCGACCCAGCCGCCGTTGCGCCCGCTCGCCGCCCAGCCGACGCGGTTCGCCTCCAGCAGCACGATCCGCCGCCCGGGATCGCGGCGGGCGGCGAGCACGGCCGTCCACAGCCCGGTGAACCCGCCGCCGATGACGAGCAGGTCCGCCGTCGTCCTGGCCCGCAGCGGGGGTCGCGCCCGGCGCAGCCCGTCGCGCCGGGCGGCCTCGAGCCAGTACGAGCCGAAGGCGGCACCGGCGAGCGAGGCCGCGACGACGGCGGGATCCGGTGCGTTGCGCTCGTAGAGCGTCGAGTGGCGCATGGGGGCATCTGCGGGTCGTCCGCGGGAGGCCGCCGCTCGGTCGGCGGCGCTCGAGGCTCATCCTGGCACGCATCCCGCCGCGCCTCCAGGGGGTCCGCACGCCTCGGCCGACGTGCTCAGACGGTCGGCGTCGGGCCGGGGGATCCGTTTCTGAACGCCTGCTATGGTAACGCTGTGAGCAGTCCCGAAGCGCTTTGGCAGGAACTCCAGGACCCCGCACTCGCCCCGGCGCGACTGCAGCAGATCGCGATCGAGGCCCCGCCCGAGTATCTCGCCGCGGTCGCCGCGCACCCCCGGGCGTATCCGGAGCTGCTCGACTGGATCGCGCAGTACGGCGACGCGGCGGCGCAGGCCGCGGTCGCCGCGGCCCGCGGCGGCATGGCCGAGACGTCGGTCGCGGCGTCGGCGCCGGCCCCGCTCCCGGCCGTTCGACCCGCGGCGCCGACCGCCGCCCCGGCACCGCAGGGTGCCCCCGCAGCGCCTCCGGCCGGGCGCGGCAGGCGCATCCTCGGCATGTCCGTGCCGATCTTCTCCCTGGCGGTCGCCGGCGCGGTGCTCGTCGCCGGCGGCGGGGTGAGCGCCGCGGTGCTCGTCCCCATGCTCAGCGCGCCGCAGTCGCCGACCGCGGTGGCCGAGCGGATGGTCGGCTCGCTCGCCGGCCTCGACCCCCTCGCGCTCGTCGGCGTCGTCGCGCCGAGCGAGGCGGCGCTGTTCACCCAGCCGATGCAGGCGCTGCAGCAGGTCCAGACGGCCTCCGTCGACCCCGAGGCCGCGCGCAGCGTCGCCGACGCCCTGGGGCGGCTGCGCTCGGCGGTCCAGGTGTCGACCTCCGGGCTGCGCTTCGTCGAGGAGGAGATCGTCCGCGGGCAGGTCTCCCGGGTGACGCTGGTCGAGGGCACCATCACGATCGCCGGCGACGAGCAGCGCGTCGCCGACGCGCTCTACTCCATGAGCGCGGTGCAGCTGCGCGCCCAGTACGAGTCCTGGGGGTACTCGCCCGACGAGATCGACGACCTGCTCCGGCAGGTGCGGGAGAGCATCGCGGACTCGATCGACCTGCCGCAGGTGCTCCGCCCGAGCGAACTGCTCGACCAGACCGACGGACGGCTCGGCTTCGAGATCGTGACGGTCCGCGAGGGGAACGGCTGGTACCTCTCCCCGATGCTCACCATCGCCGACTACGCCTATCTCAGCGACTCCTACCGGTCCGACCAGGTCCGGCTCGGCGCCGAGATCCCGGCGGGGATCGGCTCGCCGACCCCGGAGGAGGCCTGGCAGCGCACGCTCGAGGCCGCGGGGGACGCCACCGCCGGTCGCCGCTGGCTGACGAACCTCGCGGCGACCCTGCCGCTGCCCGAGCGCCGGCTGATCGCGATCTACGGACCGGCGTTCGCCCCCGACGGCGACCCGTACCAGGGGATGCCGTCCGACGCCGGGATCGAGCTGGACGCCCGCTTCGGGGACGTCCGCCTCGACGGCTCGGTCGCCTACCTCGGCGACTGGGACGTGCAGCTGCGGCTCACCCGCCCCGGCGACGAGCTGACGTTCCGGGTCCAGGGGCTGTGCGCCGACATGAAGGACCGCTACGGCTCCCACGGCGGCTGCCTGGACGACCTGATCGACGACGCGGCCCGCTCGAGCGGCAGCGGCATCACGGCGGCGGACCTCGGGCTCCACGACCTCCGGCTGGTCGCGGTCAACGGCGGGGGCGGCTGGCAGGCGAGCGTCGTCGGCACCGTCGGCGACGCCCTCACGCGGATCTCGAACGCGGTCCTCGAGCTCTCCAGACAGGGCCGGCTCGACGGGCTCTGCGGCCTGGGATACGGCATCCCCTGCCTCTGAGCCGTCCCGGACGCTAGCCGGAGACCCGGCCGTCCTTCAGCGTGAGCCGGCGCTCCGCGCGGGCGGCGACCGCCGAGTCGTGGGTGACGATGACGACGGTCAGGCCGCGCTCGCGCCAGAGCCCCTCGAGCAGGCCGATGATCTCGTCGCGGGTGCCCTCGTCGAGGTTGCCGGTCGGCTCGTCGGCGAGCAGCACCGACGGCTCCTTGACGAGCGCACGGGCGATCGCCACCCGCTGCTGCTGCCCGCCGGACAGCTCGCTCGGGTGGTGCTCGGCTCGGTCGGCGAGCCCGACCTGGGCGAGCGCGGCCTCGGCTCGGCTGCGCCGCTCCTGCGTCGGCACGCCGAGCGGCACGAGCGCCGTCTCGACGTTCTCCCGCGCGGTGAGCGTCGGGATCAGGTTGAAGCCCTGGAACACGAAGCCGATCGTCTCCGCCCGCACCCGTCCGAGCCGTCCGTCCGAGGCCTTCGCGAGGTCGTCGCCGGCGAGCCGGACGGCCCCGGAGTCGGGCCGCTCCAGGGCGCCGAGCAGCTGCAGGAGCGTCGACTTCCCGCCGCCGGTCGGGCCCTGGATCGCCACCAGCTGGCCGTCGGGAATCGTGAGGTCGATCCCGGCGACGGCGGTCACCCGGGAGCTCCCCTTCCGGTAGGTCTTCGTCACGCCGCTGAGCTCGTACATCCTGGTCTCCTCGTGGTCCTGGTCGGTCGTTCGTGTCTCGAGCGGGGTCACTCGACGGTCCGCAGCGCGGCCGCCGGGCGCAGGGAGGCCGCCCGCCAGCCGCCGAAGACGCCGGCGAGCACCGCGCCGAGCAGGGCCAGGCCGACGGCGACGAGCACGACGGTCGGGGTGATCGAGGCGCTCAGCACGACGTCGGACGACGAGGCCGCGGCGAAGGAGCCGCCGCCCGGGAAGCCGCCTCCGCCGGGGAAGCCGCCTCCGCCGCCGCCCGGGAACCCGCCCTGGCCCTGTTGCCCGACGGCCGCCTGTCCGCCGACCGCGATGGTCGGGGAGATCGCGTTGACGACGACGATCCCGACGATGCCGAGCACGACGCCGGCGACGGCGCCGATCAGACCGGTGACGAGCGACTCGCCGGCGACCTGTCCGACGATGCGCGAGTTGCGCCAGCCGATCGCCTTGAGCGTGCCGAACTCGCGGGTGCGCCGGGTGACGCCGGAGACCGTGAACAGGATGGCGGTGATGAACGCCGCGGCGAGCACGATCGCCGAGAGCCAGGTGCCGAGGCTCGTGATGAGCGAGCTCGCGCTGGCGAGCGAGCCCGAGACGGTGCTCGCGAGCTCGGCCTGGGTGTTCACCGTCGCATCCGGCAGCGCCGCCTTCAGGCCGGTCGCGATCGCGTCGATCAGGCTCGCCGAGGAGGCTTGGACGTAGACCGTGGTCACCTGGTCGTCGAGGCCGGCGAGCGCCTGCGCGGTGTCCAGCGGGATGTACGCGTCCGCGCCGGCGCCGCTCGTCGAGGTCGACGCGGCGATGCCGACGATCGTCAGCGGCGTGCCGCCGACCTCGATCGTGTCGCCGACCGCGAGGTCCGCGGTCGTCGCGTAGTCGGCGTCGACGACCGCGACCTCCGCGCCGGCGTCGGACGCCTCGAGCGCCCGCCCGTCGGTCACCGTCGTCGAGGCGAGCGGTCCGACGGTCGGCTGCGCCACGTCGACGCCGCCGACCGTGAAGGACTCGATGCCGAAGGAGCTGCCGCCGGAGCCGTCCGCGCCGCCGCCGACGTCGAAGCCGGGGCCCTGTCCAGGGGCGAAGCCCTGCTCGCCGCCCTCCGGTCGCTGTTGGATGTCGGGGAGCTGCCCGGAGAAGGAGAGGTTCTGCAGCGTGAGCCCGCCCGCGGCGGCGGCGACGCCGTCCACGCCCGCTGCCGTCCGGATCGCGTCGGCGTCGAACGCGGTGCTGCCGATCGCAGGGGTGAGCCGGGTGGTGGCGATCTCGCGGGAGCCGTCCGCCGAGGTGCCGGCGTCCGCGCCGAAGTCGAACTGCATCCGCGGACCGCCGTCGCCGTCCGTCGGCGCGGCCGCGGCCTGGGTCACGGTGATGTCGGTGCCGACGCCGTAGACGGCCTCGAGCGCCTTCGTCTGGGCGTCGCGGACGCCGGCGGCGATCGCGCTGACGATCATCACGAGGGCGACGGCGAGCGCGAGCCCGATCGCGATGATGGCGGTCTGCCGCCGCCGCTTGCCGAGCTCCCGGCCGAGATAGGTCGCGAACATCCTGCTCCTGTCGTTCGTTGGTCGTCGGCGACGCTAGGCAGGGGGCCTATGGACGACGCCTGGCGGAGCTATGACGAAGCTGGGAGTCGTATTCCGGGCGGACGCATAGGAATCGCATAGCCGAATCGTCCAGAATCGCCGCATGGCCAACGAACGCGACCGCCTGACCCGGGCGGACGGCACCCCGATCCGCGTCGTCGTCGTCGACGACGAGGACGCGCTCTCCGACCTGCTCACGATGGCGCTGCGCTACGAGGGCTGGGAGGTGCGGGCCGCGGCCACCGGCCAGGAGGCGCTGCGCGCCATCCGCGAGCACAAGCCGGACGTCGTGGTGCTCGACATCATGCTCCCGGACCTGGACGGCATCGAGGTGCTGCAGCGGCTGCGCGCCGAGGGCGAGGAGGTCCCCGTGCTGTTCCTCACCGCGAAGGACGCGATCGCCGACCGGGTCACCGGGCTCACCGTCGGCGGCGACGACTACGTCACCAAGCCGTTCAGCCTGGAGGAGCTCATCGCGCGGCTGCGCGCGCTGCTGCGCCGCTCGCCCTTCCTCGTCGACTCGGAGGCGCCGGGCATGCTCCGGGTGGGCGACCTCGTCCTCGACGAGGACGCCTACGAGGTCACCCGCGCCGGCGCTCCGGTCGAGCTGACGGCGCGCGAGTTCGAGCTGCTGCGCTACCTCATGCGCAACCCGCGCCGGGTCGTCTCCAAGGACCAGATCCTGGACCGGGTGTGGAGCTACGACGCCGAGGTCAAGCCGACCGTCGTCGAGCTCTACATCTCCTATCTGCGCAAGAAGATCGACACCATCGGCACCCCGATGATCCACACCGTGCGCGGCGTCGGCTACATCCTCAAGGCGGGCGGCTGACCGTGCTGCTCAGCCTCCGCGCCCGGATCACGCTCGTCGTCCTCGCGCTCTTCCTCGTGGTCGTCGCGGCGCTCGCGGTCGGCACCGCCTTCGCGCTGCGCGGCTACCTGATCGGCAAGCTCGACGCCGACCTCGCCTCGGCGACCAACCGGGCCCTCGTGGCCATCGAGGGGCCGAGCCGGCCGGGGCCGGGCGACGCGGTCGGCCTGCCCGGCCAGAGCCCGGGCACCCTGGCCGCGTTCGTCGACGGCGGCGCCCTGCTGCTGGCCGGCGTGCTCGACGAGTCGGGCCGGACCCTCGCGCTCGACGACGCGCAGCGCTCCTCGCTCGTCGCCGGGATCAACGGCCGGGGGATCGGCACGACGTTCTCCGCCGAGGTCGACGGCCTCGGCGCCTACCGGCTGACCGGCGTCGCGATCCACGGCAACGGCGTGCTCGTCATGGGCCTCTCGCTCGCGGGCGTCGACCAGGTCGTCGGGCAGTACTGGCTGCTCGCGGCGGCCGTCGGCGGCGGCGTGCTGGTGGTCGCGGGCCTCGGCGCGTGGTTCCTCGGCGGCACGCTGCAGCGCACCCTCGGCCGGCTCTCCACCGCGCTCGCGGCGCGTGAGGCGAGCGAGGGCCGGCTGCGCCGCTTCGTGTCCGACGCGAGCCACGAGCTGCGGACGCCGCTCGCCTCGATCCGCGGCTACGCCGAGCTGACCCGCCGCTCCGGCGCCGAGCTGCGAGATCGGAAGAGCACACGTCTGAACTCCAGTCACTAGCTTATCTCGTA